>Ga0075439_10530_pt1 | contig 11164 bp, 9 predicted proteins | sample MintriSingleCell_FD_74264 | JGI IMG/M metagenome (GOLD analysis project Ga0075439, IMG submission 74264) | Marine eukaryotic communities from Monterey Bay, USA to study complex ecological interactions - Minidiscus trioculatus JGI Plate_4_G5... | ecosystem: Environmental > Aquatic > Marine >... | reverse complement strand
TGCTTAGAGTTGCCTCTTGTCGTGTCAGTACAGAGTCAGTAGCATACCCGCATATCGTCGTAATGTGTACTTTTTTGTAAATATCTCACTCAATATAGATGACACAGCTTCGAGAGTACCACTATTCGAAAGAGCGTGAAAACCTGATGTACTGACTATAGTGTTGGTATACCAAATCGATTATTGTGAGAGCAATCGATATTGCAAATACGCCAGTATTGTACATATAACATTGAAACTTGAAAAACTTTTGTGTGGTAGGTATCCTTTGGTATCCCATAAAATTGAGGGATACTTACCTTCAATATGTAGAGTTGGTTGAGGGTGGATTGAGATAACGACAACACAAAGCATATATATTGTCCATTCGCCGCCATTGGACGATAAATCAATAGAAGGTTCAGTTCAGATAGTTTTTTTTAATAAAGTTAGTTAGTATTGTAATCTAAGGGGGCAAACTCATAGATCACATTGCAAATAAGAAATCATACTTAATTTCTTCTCAACATTACCACACATCAACAAGAGAGAATTACAGATATGAGCGCTGCAGCGGCCGATAATAATAATAACAATAATGGTAATATATGTGCCAATTGTGGTAAGGGTGAGGAGAATACGAATAGTTTAAAGGCGTGCACGGCATGCAGGTTGGTTAAGTATTGCAATCGAGAATGTCAAATTGCTCATAGGCCACAGCATAAAAAGGAGTGTAAGAAGCGTGCTGCCGAGTTACACGAAGAAGCTTTATTTAAACAACCACCACCGCAATATGGAGATTGTCCAATCTGCCTCTTGCGTATACCATCACTACATACGGGACAGACATATATGTCGTGTTGCGGCAAAATTATATGCAATGGATGTATGTATGCGCCCGTTTATGATCACCAAGGCAACAAAGTTGCGGAGAAAACTTGTCCATTTTGCAGAACTCCATATCCTAACACAGGTGAAGAGATAGTTAAAAGAAATGATAAACGGATCAAACTGAATGATTCTATTGCAATATACAATCAAGGATGCTATTATCATGATGGTATGTACGGTTCGCCACAAGATTATGAGATGGCATTAGAATTCTATCATCGGGCAGGAGAACTGGGGAATGCAAAAGCATATTACAGCATTGGAGTTTGTTATAAGTGTGGTGATGGAGTAGAAGAAGATATGGAGAAAGCTTTATATTACTGGGAACTTGCAGCTATGAAAGGTGATATATATTCAAGGCACAATCTAGGCAATAATGAGTGGCGTCTAGGCAATATGGTTAGAGCATTGAAACACTACATAATTGCTGTGAAGGATGGGGATGCTGCTTCTCTGGATAATATTAAAAGAATGTACGAGAATGGACATGCATCAAAACAAGATTACACAACAGCATTACGAGCTTATCAAGCATACTTGGATGAGATTAGAAGTGATCAGAGAGACAAAGCGGCGGCAGCGGATGAAGAATACAAGTACTATTAGGTCAATACGGAAGCTAATGGATATATTACTAACTCGATTAGTTCACATTTTAAAATAGTACATTGATAACGATACCCATACGATTAGAGATATAGGTACAAGCAACTATTAGATTATAAACATTATCTATCCACATTGAATGTATCTCCCGAAAGGACTCACAATTTCATCCTCGCCCTCAACCTCATGCTCAATACATTCTGAAGTATTGACACATGCATCACACTCAACATCAAATTCGCCATTAGCCCACTCATGGCCGCAAGTATCCCACTCATAAACACCCCGCAGCCCATCGTATGATGAATCTATATACTTCGTAGCATACTCGGTATGCCAACGATTAGTGTATGCAGCCCAAGATTCATCATCACCTTGTTCAATATGATCGAAGACACAAGGCCAAATGTCTCTATCTTCTGGATGATGACCAAAGAACTTCTTGTACTTTATCAAAGTATCTTGGTATGCTTTATGTCCATTGATCAATGCCGATGCTGGATTATGATGAATATAGCTTGATTCGCTCCCATCTTCATAATTGTCATTATATCTGTTGCAAAAGGCAATATACTCCCTTGTTGAGAGGATATGAGCATGCTGGAATATGAGTAGAATGATATGTAGAGTATAGGTTGTCAGATTAGAGAATCTCCATATGCAAAACAAAGACAAGGAGACAGTATGTGTATCCTAACTTACCCACATATCATCAACCATAGGAGATGGTGTACAATCACCACCATTCTTGATTTTAATATAAATGAACTTGCAATATTCCTTTAGAATCTGTTGTGCATCTTCCTTGGGATGGTTTTTCTTGTATTGGATAATGACCACACTCTTTTCTTCTTCTGTTAATGTGGGTATCTGTGGCATATCGTCCCTATCCTCCTCATTAGACTCTTGTTCATCGCCTGTATCGTCCGTATCTTCCCCGTCGTATACTTCTTCTTCGTCACTGTCTTCGTCATCTTCTTTGTCCGTATCTGTATCTGTTTCTACCTCCTCCTCTTCTTCTTCGGCATCCGTTTCTATCTCCTCCTCTTTAACATTGGCACCGCTACTTAATGCCGCAGATGACTTCTTCTCTTCATCTTCATCGGTGTCTGTTTCAACCTCTTCTTCTTTAACATTGCTGCTGGTTACTGCAAATGGCTTAGTATTCGCTGTGTCGTCGATGGCATCGTTGGCCTCCTTTCTCTTCTTGGCCGGGCCTTGATCTACACTAGGTGCAGCTTTTCGAGGAAGATAGTATTGAGTATCAATGTTTTGTAACTCTACACTACTAGCAGGTACGCTCTCGTTGTATCCGGCAACCTTCCATCGTATCATAACATCAATTTGCTTATTCAGAAAATCTCGTGGATTGTCAGTATTACATTCAAGAAGTATTGCCTCGTGCTTGGTTTTACCTGTTGTAACTATGATTGGATATCCCCATAGTCTGCCTACTTTAATCTTACTTGGGATACTACTACTGCTACTGCTGCCCGTCATCGGTATCAATTTCTTCCTTCGAGTACTACTAATGCCTTATTATTATTCAATATCGTATCAGATTCCTCTCGACTTATTGTTTTCACAAGTCACTGTTCGACGATCGGCAGTTTGTTTGCAGCGTTTATTTTGTATGTATTGCAATATTATGAATACAATCCTCGCCTATTGCCTCCCTCTTCTATTACTGCCTAATAATAATATGCCGTCGATTTATTTTAGGCAGTTGCAGGTGTAGCGAGCGGTAGGTGAAATAGGGCTGCTTAGTTTACTCACGTTCAAGACAAAAAGAAGTTTTCACTTGTAATCATGAAATTAGATATCGATTGTTATTGTTCTTTATGAGTGGAATTATTAATCATCTTTTGGTATTGCAATGTTTGTCTAGAACTTCTGAAAATATAGTGGTAAAATCGGTTTTTAACGCTCTTTCGAATGGTGAGAGTTTCGTGAAGCTTAGTCTTCGTTATCAGATGACGGCAGAGGTTTAAAGTCAACAAATTGTACGCAATCTCAGCAATGAGCGCCGACGATAACATTACGGATGGTGTGTCTGAGGTATGTGCCAATTGTGGCAAGGGTAAAGAGAGTTCTAAGAGTTTAAAAGCATGCACGGCATGTAAGATGGTTAAATATTGCAATCGAGAATGTCAAATTGCCCACCGGCCTCAACACAAGAAGGCATGTAAGAAGCGTGCTGCTGAATTATATGATGAGAAACTATTTAAACAACCACCATCGCAATATGGGGATTGTCCAATATGCTTCTTGCGATTGCCATATCTAAACACGGGTAGTACATACAAGTCATGTTGTGGGAAAGTTATATGTAGTGGATGTGCTTATGCACCTGTGTATGATGACAAAGGCAATAAAATTACAGAGAAAACTTGTCCTTTTTGCAGATCACCAATATGTATTTCAGACGAGGAAGAGAATGAGAGGATAAAAAGAAGAGCAGAGTCAGAAGATGCTGAGGCAATCTTCACTCTTGGACACTTCTATGCTAATGGAGAATATGGTTTTCCACAAGATTATGATAAGGCATTAGAATTATGGCATCAGGCAGGTAAACTTGGTAATTCTCGAGCATATTACAACATTGGTGGTGCTTATTATACTGGTAACGGTGTTGAAATGGATACGAAAAAGGCTTGGCATTACTACAATCTAGCTGCTATGGGGGGAGATGTAAAGGCAAGAAATATTCTGGGCGTTGAGGAGGTGAATGTAGGCAATTGTGATAGGGCATTGAGGCACTTCATGATTGCAGTGGAGGGTGGAGATGATTATTCCTTGGAGACAATAAGGAAAATGGTCAGGAATGGACATGCAACAAAAGATGACTACTCAAAGGCTTTGATAACTTATCAAGAGTACTTGAATGAGATTAAGAGTGATCAGAGAGACAAAGTGGCGGCGGCGGATGGACATTACAAGTATTATTGATAAGGAGTTATGTCATACTGATAAATGAGAAGTACTTGTGATTATGAATGAATACGAAATAGCTGGTTTTGAAAATAGTTCATAATGACATATGATATGTACAGAAATCGGGGGGGGTCAAGCTCCTGTCGCTTGCGGCGGCGGAAACGGTTCTTAAGGGTCTAAATAAATTAGGATTGAATTGTTTGTGTTCCATTGTTATTCTATTATTCATTGTGACAATCTATCTACATATATTACAAATGCACTCTAAGTTGACTGTTCACATGACGAGAGCAAGTTGGGCACGCTGAATATCTTTCTTTACAGACTGAACACATGATATGACCACAAGGTACCAATGCATATCTTTCCTCTCTCACCTCAAGACATATCTTGCACTCTAGTGCTAATTCCTTCTCATCCTCTACTCTTTGTTTCTCTTCCCTCAAACTCTTGAGAGTAGCTTCCGCTGCAATCTTTTCCTTCTCCACTTCTTTCAATTTTGCTTCCACTACTTCCTTTTCTCCTCTCACATCTTGTAAAGCTATCTTTGTCTCCTCTCGTTCCTACAGGATACTTCCAACAAGACTCTTCTCGGAAGTATCTTTGGTATCACGCTTCGGTGTATTATTGGTGGTAAGATCAATTGGCATTAGTTCATTGGCTCTAGTCCTCTTTGCATTCACTTTCTTTCCCTTGGTACTAGACGATGGATTAGACTTCTTCCTCTTGATACTAAATGATGGATTAGTCCTCTTTTTCTTGGTCGTAGATGATGTTACTAGCCTTTTACTCTTGAAGAGATTAATCAGTAGGCTCCTACCAATCTTTTTCTTCGTCGTCTTCTTTCTGATCTTCTTTTTCTTAGTTGGCGGTGGTGGGATGGTATGTGTAGAAATCTCTTTAACTTCCTTATTTTCATCATTCGTCTTCATGGAAGTATCTTCGGTATTTTGATTTTGCAAATCATCATCTTCGGTAGTCAAATCAATAACTAACTTGCTATTATTACTAAGCCTACGATCGACTTCTTGTTGCAATTGCAAGTAAAGCTCTTTTCGACGAGGCCACTTCATTGTTGAGTAATGCCACTTCATTGTTGGATTACTCTTACTCTTATTTGTTCGGCCCACAGACAAAATTAACCGACCTTTATCATGTAATTATAAAGAACGATGAAGTTGATATGTATGTGCTCGCCCGCTCTGATAATAAGAGATTATTAGAGTTATACTTACTCAAACAATAGTAGACTGCAACCAGGCAACACGGCCACTGCCTCTTTACCTACTGCCTATCGCTCATGCTCATCATTGCTCATCATTGTCATTAGATTCGGAGCCGCCCTTCGTGACTGAACAAAAAAGAGGCATATGCCATTGATAGCCATATAAACCGTATTATAGAACGCCGAAGCCAGTAGTAGCTGTGCCACTGCACTATTGAAGTGCATTATCAAAGGACCCCCTCATAAAAGATCAGTGGATTTAGGTGGTGGTGGTCCGGAGACAGAGTCATTTTTAAAATTTTGGGCAGTTCGGCAATTTCAATGATCATGTGTTGGAGATAGATAATGGCGTGATATCACACTATACCTAGTCTATCCATGAATACTCCCCTTTGTTTATTATTATAACAGTTCTTCCGTTGGTGAGATAGCTATCTTAGTAATTGAGCTCTAACGAAAGAGAGCTGACACATTTTTTGGTCGAAGTATCCTGTTCTTTTGCAAAATATTGATATCAGTAATAGTTATTAAGATGAGCGGTGGTAGTAGTACCCCAAGTAAGATCAAAGTAGGTAGATTATGGGGATATCCAATCATTGTTACAACAGGTAAAAGCACTCATGAGGCTATACTACTCAATTGCAATACAAATGACCCAAAACAATTTCTAAATGAGCAAATCGATGTTAACATACGATGGAAAGTTGCTGGATATAATGACACTGTTCCCGCTCGTGATGTAGTGTTACAGAATATTGATACTCTATATTATCTCCCACGAAAAGCTGCGTTAGCTGCTAATGCAGCTCAAGGCTCGCCGACTAAGAAGAGAAAGACCATCGACGACACAGAGGACACAGAGGATACTAAACTCTATCTAGATTACGATGAAGATGATGAGACACAATTTGCAGTAATAACCAGCAGTAATATTAAAGAAGAAGAAGAGGTAGAAACAGACAACGATGATGATGAAGAGAAGAAGCCATCAGCTGTGACGAGTAATATCAAAAAAGAGGAAGTTGAAACGGATGACGAACAATTAGATTTAGCCGTAATTGTAATAACAAGTGGTATCAAAACGGAGGATATTGAAACCGATGATAATGATGAAGATGCAAAACAGCCAACTACAACTGACCATAAGATAGAAGAGGTTGAAACAGACGATGAAGAAGATGGCGATGGGAAGCCAGGTGCTGTAAATAAAAGTAGTGGAGATACTTTTAAAGAAACAGAAAATGGGGTGGATTTAGTTGACTTAACAGCAGCAGATGATAAAGATGAAGAAGAAAAAGAGGTAGATATGGTAGACTTAACGGTTACAGACGAAGAAGATAGTAGAGAAGAACTATCGGCATCACGAGCAGCAACACGAACAATAAACTGGGCTGAGTTAGGACTGGACGATTCCTCTGATGAGGATATGGGTGGAGAGGAAGTAAGCAAGAATGATAATCCAAACCAATCAAGAAGAACTACTCTTGTTAAATTCAAGTTTTGCTCAATGCGCTCCATTTGCTCCGGAGCCGGAGATTATGAGTTGGAGGGGACGCTACACATACCCATGTTACAAGATGCCACTACTGGTATATACTCACTACCAGTGGGAAGGACAGTATTTAAGGGGAAGTTAGATAGGGATGAGTATAACGAGTTTGAGGGGTGCTTCGTCAAAACTGAAGTTGAACCTAATGATGATAGTAGCTTGATATGGGAAGGTGATAAGTGCTGTTATATTAAATTCGACCTAGGATTGAACACTGTTGAGTATGAACGTGGATGGACGAAAGTTTATCCTCGTGAAAATAATCCAGCTTTATTACATGGATGTCGGTATATTAAGTCATCACCATTAAAATATGATAGCGGACTGGGGGAATGGGAAAAGAATCAAGGTGGAGAGCTAGTGGCATATGAAGATGGCCTCTTTAGGAAAAGGTCTGTTGCATTATACACTGTACTTTCTGTCCATAAGCCCAATGAAGAGTCTCCTGCTCCGCTTCCCAAGGGATATGAACCGGATTGGAACTTTCTTGTCAATACTTATCATGCTCGTTTGAAGGCTAGAGATGACGATGATGAAGATTTTGGATATGCACAAGCCGCGGTTGCAGAGTATAGACATTTCCTTGACCTGAAAGCGGGATACAAAGGAAAAGGTGATACGAAGAGTGCCGGTTACTCCCCATCAGAACAAATTGATGATGTTTGGCATACACATATCAGCTTCTTGAGACGATATCAATGTGATACTCTCTATCTTACTCGTGGGAAGAAAGTTATTGAGCATTCACCTGTATTGTCGGATGATTCTCGCCGAAGATACAATAAAGCGTACTATGCTCACTCAAAGAAGATGAGTAAAGAAGGGAAATCAGTGGACTCGCGTTTTTGGAATCCTCCATACAAGTTCGCAAGAAAATGGTACTCGTCTACTTCTTGTTCACAATGTGGTTGACATTATCTGGCATGTGAGAGACATCATCAAGGATATTCGAGTTGTGGTAAAATAATGTACATTATTGGATAGACGATGCTTTATTTACATTTTAGACAATACATTGAAATATCTACAAACTCTTTACACACCACCTCTTGCAATAATCTCTTGCAACTCGTCGGCGTCAATCATACCCAATAAATTTTGCATCAATAGTCTACTCATGGCATTACTGCCACCTTCTATTCTATCTGCTATTTCATCTCTGTCACTACTTTCTACTGCTCTATTTGAACGACGATTTGTATCAACATCCAATGAAGTAAAGTTCCGGTTTAAGTGTGGAGCGAGATCAAGTAGATATAAATCCTTTATAGCACCTGCTCCCGTGCTATATCCTCCATGAACAAAGACACACCCTTCAGTATCCAAAAAGGATGCTACTCCGGTGAATCGAGGCATTGGCAAGGGACCACTAACTGCAGGTCGAATGAATGAATCTGTGGAAAGATCATAACCAATGCATCCATTTGTATTTGGGTGGCCACTACCAAACATGAAAAGGACAGTATCGGGAGCAATCTTTATGCCATTATGGCATCGTCCAAGGCACAACGACTCAGTTGGTGATAGACGATTGGCGGTGATGGTATCGTCATTGTTGGATGAGGTACTGTCCTCCTCCTCATCGCCTCCACCTCCCTTATCTTCATTAGCCTCTTCTTCTTCACTAATATCATCCCCTCTAAACTCTTCGTCATCATCGTCATCGCTACTATCGTCGTTATCACCTGAAACATCATCTCCATGTAACTTATGCCACTGCCACATTTCATCATTAACAAGTGGTGATGGTATCTCGATCCCGTTCATTTTCAGTTCCCAAATCTCATTATTGTCATTCCCCGAGCGCAGTAAATCTGTTCCATTTCCACCACCAAACAATACCAATCGATCACGTCTTTTATCATGCACTACAGAATGTCCATGTCGCCCGCTTGGTTCTCCCTTACATGCCAGTGTTAAGTCAATCCATGTCCATGTATATGTGTCTAACATCGCTTCTTCTATTACACTACCGCTTTCCGTCATACCGCCAATTACAACTAGATATCTATCATGTAATAGCGTGGCAGTATGATATGCTCGAGGCCGTACTACTGCACCACTTGTTCTTATTCGTTCCCAGCTAGCAGTTTGACTTAGCATACCATCGGAATGTTCCTCATCCCGAATTGTTAATACCCACACCTCATTGGTTTCCTGTGAATATCCACCACCAGCAAAGCCACCGAATCTAACAGCTTTTGCAATATGTACATTTGGATTATCTGCAGTATTATCAATTGGTGGTAGGGCTGTTAAGAAGCACCATAGACAAATGAAGTTCCACATCCTCTCTCCGGCAATAACCGACTCCATCCCCAAGTCTTTGTATGTGATTTGTATCCACTTGGGAAACTTAGCACTGTTATACCCTCATCGTCTGTAAAGCCTCCCGTTATTACCAAACTTTTATAATTGTCTGGACCATTTAGTACACATGATATATGCCCCTCACGTGCAGAGACGGGGAATGTATTGTTAATATCTAATGGTATCCATTTAACTTTTGGTAATGCTGATTTGTACGCTTGTAACATGAATTCATTTCTAGCATCTTGTATATCAGTTGTTGTAATTGATGATGTATCGCTATTACTACTACTGCTGGTATCGATGTCTTCATCTCTATGGATTGCTAATAATTGTTTCCAAAAGGAAGGAGAACTTTTTGCAAGATGATTGTTTATGTTCTTATGTACTGATAGGAAGGAGAGAATGTCTGGCATTGGTAAATGTATTGCAATTGATCGCCATGCATCTTCTGGTAGATTGAGTAACATTATATTTACTGGTCTCAAGCTTCTCGAGTAGGATAGATGAAAGATAAAGGGGATTATGTTTTGCTAGGTTTTGTGTATGTTGACTTTAAACCTCTGCCGTCATCGGATAACGAAGACTAAGCTTCTCGAAACTATCACTAATCGAAAGATCGTTAAAAACCGATCTTACCACTATATTTCCAGAAGTTCTAGACCAGTATTGCAATACCAAATGATATATGAATTTCACTCGAAGACAATGATTCACTACTGTGAGATAAGGATACCGCTAAGCGTATCCTACATACCATAAGTCACTAAATAGCTGTGGTGACCACGAGAGTACAGCTTTTATTCCAAAGAGCGTTAAAAACTGATATACTGGGTATATTGTTGGTGTACGAGATGCTTTAATGGTGGGGAGAGGAGTCGTAATCCATCATCATCTCGTCCCAACACTCAACAAAGAAGAATTTTGCTTTTGACCATCATTCAAAAGTTCGTCAACTGAGTTTAGATCAGACTCCGCTCCCTGTGATCACAATCTCGGACTGGTAACAAAGGCTTGTTTGAAGACATGTGACTCAGACGGGATACCCCAGAGCAGATCTATCAAGTGCACCGACATCTGTCTTAACTCTCACCAAGAGTTAGAAGACCATAGCGGCTGTGATGATACGATATCCTCAACTAAGGTTAGATTGCTCGAGAGAACTTCTAGGTATCACAATACTAGAATTCCACGATATCGACAGGAAGAGAATAGAGGATCAGTCAGAAGGAAGTCAGAAGGATTAGTCATGGTGGGTGCTGAGCTGAGCAATTCTGGGCGAGGTAGAACTGTATAGCCATTGGATAGAATTGCAAAGCAGTGCATTAGAGTGCTGATAAGGAGATGCTAGTAAGTGAGTAGGCTCTCTCTTTGTACTGGGGTACATGATTATAGATGTTGGTAGATGTTGTTCTTCGTCTGTCTGTGGCCAAACTACGTTGCAGTACAGATATGGTTGTGAGTGACGCAGCAAAAATGGTTTTGACACGGCCCATAATTCGTGTTGTCTAGACAAGCAATGATGGTGGCCGTCTGCTAGTGGGGTGTTGATATCTGCCCAACTCGGTGTCACCTAAGCTGATCGGTAGAAGGATCTCCCATTCAACACTGCAGATGGCCGGATAGGCATACTCCCGGGCGTAGAGTATATCCAGCCATTGTTCTTTTTC
>Ga0075439_10265_pt1 | contig 11177 bp, 11 predicted proteins | sample MintriSingleCell_FD_74264 | JGI IMG/M metagenome (GOLD analysis project Ga0075439, IMG submission 74264) | Marine eukaryotic communities from Monterey Bay, USA to study complex ecological interactions - Minidiscus trioculatus JGI Plate_4_G5... | ecosystem: Environmental > Aquatic > Marine >... | reverse complement strand
TATCATGCATGAGAAGGATAAATATCATTACATTACTTCCCCTGTTAGACCGAAGCTTTTGGCAGATGCACCCGGAAACCTCGTGTTGAGTCATTATGCAGTGGTGAGTCTGCCTTTCTTTTCTATCTGTTTGTTTATACCCAAATGTACTCATCTTCATCCTTCTCATACACCAACTACTACTTGGTACAGACGTTTGAAGAGACTCTTATTCTTCGCTCGTCTGATTTACAGCTTGGTGATACAGGTAAGTGCCCGTACATGAGTGGTTTGTCTATATTTAGAACCAACAATTTGCTAACCAGTCATCGCTCCTCTTCTTTTATCTTTGCCTAACTCAGTTGCAATAAATTTCTGGTAAGTTTGTATATTTTCTATCAACCTACTTTCATTTTGTAATCCGGCTTTAGTCTAATCTCCACTACCTTTTCATAATAGGAATAATCGTGGTATCAAGGCCTCAACCACAAGAGCAACACCGCTTGGAGTATGTAAAGTTTCAGTCGGTGATATGTATTCAGCTGTTCTCAATGTGTATGAAGAACAGTTGCGGCGGAAAGAAATGAACCTTGCTGAGAAATCAAGCACCGTTGATGATCTCATTGTCCCTGCTCCACAAGAATGTGCATTATTCAGACCATGTAAAGCACGATCACCAATCCGTATGGACATATTTGATGCCATTGGTGAAGAAATGGCGGCCATTGAAAAAAGTGAGCAAGATCAATTCGCATATGCAGACTCTTCTTCTGAATCTGACGATGATTCTGACTTCTTGGATGGTGGTGGACGCAAGGCAAAAGAAGATGATCCGTCAAGCATGGTTAAGGCAAATGAAAGATTATTTGGTAGTGTTTCTCTTAGCTTTTTTCCAATTCCTTGGTGAGGTTGAGTAGCTTGTCGTGTGTTTAAAGTAAAGTATATTAATGTGGCAGTTATAAGCTGCGTGTCTCTATGCGGAGATTAAAAGAACCAAACAAGACACTTGCTTTAAACACCTCGTTACACTTAACTTATTCCTAGCTTAGACGAATAACACATATCTTTCATGGTTCCGACTGAATTTCTAACTCTCAGTTAGTGATCAGAACAGAGTTTTGATAGTTGTTTTGGGAGATTCGGATTGACCTTGATTCGACTTACGAATGAGACTAACAAACTCTTTCAAGTTGGTATTATGACAAAGCAGCTCTTTCAATTCAACTTTCAATGTTACAATCTCCCTATCATAATGCTGCAAACCGAACGTACAGCTGATTCTCTCTAAAAAGGTAGCCGTGGCATCCGCTGAGAGGGCGCAATCCTCTTCCAAACTAAAGGAAATGACAGAGATGGGTATGTGAGTTGTATGCAAGTAGAGACATGACAAGATACATAGATCATCACACATACCTGTCCAAAGCAACAAGGATACAGGCAAAACTTTTGTATGATGCTTTGGATGTGATGAATGAATACACACAAACTGATAGTTCCGTCATATACTTGCAAAGCTCTTGAATAATGTACCGGGTAGGAGATTTTGGTACGCTTTGAGGAAACAGACAAATCATGTGATGTACAAAAGCAAAAGTAGTCGGAGGGTAAACACCCCATTCAAGTTTCCATAGCATCTCTTGTTCCATCTCGACTATATCAGAATGGGAAAAGGAACCTCCCATCTTCTTTCCGAGCTTGAGCATATCTTCCATGTTCATTGTTCTTGGTTCAAAAAGCTTAATAGCAATCTTTAATGCAGTCATCGTGACCAAGTTGCATTGTAACTTGCTCCATCGATGATGAAGTGTTGATGAAGTGAAAATCTGATCGAGATATGTCATACCAATACTAACTATGTTTCGATCCAGGTCCTATCAGATTTAAATGAATAAAACATTAGAAGATATGATGATGACAGACAAGTAGACAGGAACACACACATCGTTGCTACTTACATAGAAATCAATCACTTTGAACATCCATTCTGCGGCCTTTTGCCTCCATACCTCATCAATCAAGTAACCTGTATTCATCTTTGGAAGACTCGACAGATAATCAGTACAAGTCTTCTCCTTTGAAACCATCACAGCAATCTGCTCTACCAACAGTTGAGAATACTCATCACCTATCCATTTGTTTGATGCGCCGTTTGACATGTGTACCTTTGTCATCTCTATTCTTGATTAAGCCGTATTAGGTAGAGGACTTATCATTTACACTCCACAGTATTTTATGATTATGAGCCTCTTATGAAGAGGTAACAGTCCTGTATGATGCCTATGGCTTATCTAACATCAGATTGATAGCATCTAATCGCTCATAAGCCTTGATGAAACGGCTTCACTGAACACATAGCACTGTAGCCTTGACACCTGGTACATGAAAACATACTAACTTTGATTCAAACACATTCGATACACATGAACATGATTGACTTTGAGTATTGGCTCTTAATCGACTTTGACCGTTAGTTGTTCGACTCAATTAAAGAGTACCGATTCACATGTTCTTTCTCGGACTAATAGAATGGCCACTTGTTGAACTTGTTATTGAGGCCTAACCCTTTCCATCTTCTTGAGGTTAGGCTGGGGATACTTCTTGGAGATATTATGTATGATTGGATTGGGTCTTATGTTTGCCAACTGCCCGGAATTGCACGAATTGCAAGGTTAATTGTGACTATAAGAGTACTTTGATTTAGCTTGGTTATATTTAACCGACTTAAGTAGTTCACAACACATTATTGGTTGCAAACAAATGGTTCCATAATCGACATCTAGTATTTCTCGTGTTTGCAAGTCTAGTCTTACATTCTCCATTACTCCCTGATTAGCCCGTCCCTCGCATTAAACATATTCCAATCCACCCTAACCATATTTATATATCCCCTCAAATGCCCCTGATATATATATATATCCCCACTACAACTCACCAAACGGTACAGGATGATAACTAATTAAACTCCAAACAATCGTAGCAACAACAACACAAAATACACCCACAAATCGTTGTACAATAACCTTATTCTCAACATCCATAATAGCCTCCAATACCTTATCACCTTCACCATTTTCTTCCGCCTCTAACAGATCCTCACTCATCATTAACTCCTGAATTGCAATATCTTCTTCGGCATTAATAATAAAGAAATCAATTAAGGCATATGTAGCCGCGGCTAGGGGAATACGTGATAGTAGGTCTGCATATCGTCCAATCATATCAATTTCTTTAGCGGGTACAGATAGTGTGCCGTCTGGTGATATCATTGAGGATGGCGGGGGTGGTGCTTTAGAAGAGATTGATCCACCATATAACTCTTTAAATGATTCTGATAAGAATGCATTACCACTTCGTGGTACCCCTCCAGGCATTGACATCATATCTGGAATAACTTCCGGACTTGTACCTGTATTACCTGTATTTTCTAATACTGATTGAATTGTATCCGATAATGGTGCCAATGATTGATTTGGGATAACATTTGTAGCTTTTTGTGCTAGTAGTTCACTTGTTGTTGATGAGGCATGATCGGCTATTGATGAGATGAAGGCTGTATTGGATGTAGTATGTTCATGTAGCGTATGAACATGTTGGGCAATATCGGATGGATCAATTCCAAGTGATAGTTGTGTTGTTGTTGAAGTTATATCATTCCACTTGGACTTGGATGAAAAGTGAGATTTTGGTTTTCTATTGTTAGCTTGTCGTCTTGATTGTTGTTGTTGATATATCTTTTGACTGTGCGGTCTAATTGATAGTCTAGTTGTTGTTGGAACGAGGTAGGCCGATACGACCGATAGGATAACAAATAATAGCAATATCGTTGCCATCATTATAAGTTGATGGGGTTGTGACATCATTTTTCACTTATGTGCATATGATGTGTTCGATTATTTGCAAGCCAGCCGTCAGCCGTCCACCCACTATTGCAAAAACTATCTGATTCTATTTAATAATACCACTTTGTAGCAATCTATCTACTTCTCCGCTCTTATTTATAGAGTATATCGCTACTTTGTGCGTAACTAAATTATTTTGTGGCTGCGAACCTCTTGGGAAGTTGGTCTTGAATCAGGGGATCACCACTACTTGAATATCGTAAAGGTTTGACAAACTGATCCACGACGCAAGCGACGCCTAAATTCCGGGCTTCCAGGTGGAGCTCCGTTGGGTGTTGGGAAACCTTGGCCGCTGCACCTTTGGGCAGCATTACTGATATGATACGACAATTAGTTAATTGTTAGTGAGTCCTAGGTGGCCTTTAACTGGGATAATTTACCAGTTATATGCCCCTGATCTAGGCATCCTATCATGGACATGTATCAATCGAAGTGGACGGTCTTGGCAGGCATTTACCTGTCCATATCCATCATCAATCGGATACACATCACAAAACCGGGCCATAAATAGTATTTTGGATGTGTAAGAGTGAATTGCAAGTGAAGTGATAAGCTGAGCATGCCATTGGTGAGTGGATATGTGCAGTTGAGGTTGGCAAGTCCGGCCATAAAGTATGTTGAATCTGGTTGAGGAACTTGGTCAGATGAAGAGTGCCGAGTGAGAATGTACATGTGGGCTGTGGATCTATATTGTTGGGTAGGTATGTTGTTGTCATTTTGGCTAACCTTTGATAATGTATACTTGTGTATAGGTGGGCGTAGGGGTGGTTTTGACACCACTGATCTATGGTTTTGTATTTGGGATATTTCGATTTAAGTTTGCTCTCAGTTCGGGTGGTATTTGGGCTATTGTAAGGATGTTGTTGCTATGGCAATCTTGGACCTTTACTCGGTTATTCGAGTGTATCCTCAATGAGGTAGGTTACTGACTGTTAGTTGTGTCAAGTGAAATGCATGTTTTGGTGTGCGTGTTGTGATTTGACCGATTGGGGCTGAATTTGCCCTTGATATTGCCCTTTTGTTGGAATCAGCGAACATCTGATGAATGTCTTATTTCACGCTCTTTCTGATATTGTAATTCGAGTATTGGGAGGCTTAGCCACCTAGGTATTTGATAGGTTAATTGGATTAGAATTGGGATTTCGTTTTTACCCGTTGGGACTTGGGTGAGTTTAGTGTCTTGCAGATGGTCTTTTGCTATTTGGGCGAGTGTTTCAATCAAATGGGCAACGTAATGTCACGTTTAAGCGTGTAAATCTGGTGATGTGGTAGACTGAGATATGTGTAATCCCAACAATTGGATTTTCATTTGGCTTTAGTGTCGCTGGGGTAAATGTGTGAAACTTGGTAAGTGTTCCTCTTTGTTTTTTGTTGCTTTTGAGATATTTCATCTTTGTTGTTTATTGTATGGCGAAGGTATGTTGGGAGTTGCGGTTGCATAGTACCATGCTAGTGTCTGGTTCCTTAGAAGTAGATGAACGAGAGGGGTAAGGTTGGCGGTTTGATTACACTCAGGGCGAGTTGTAAGGTAGGTGTGCTTATATTGGTGAGTGGTAGTGAGAAGTTTGTCATGTTTGCTACATTAATCTATGAGCGTGATGTGATTTCTCACTGGAATATGATTGTTGTTCAATAAATGAATGTAGCAGGTTGTGTTGATTGCATGGCATGTTGTAGAGCAATGAAGTCTCCTGTTTCATTTGAGTTGTGATTGGTCATAGGCACAACTGTCAGTTTGAGTAGGACGATTTGATTTGGTACAGCTCGAGTGAGTTGGTGGTTTGATTTGGTACTAAGCTTGACTCGTGTGAGGTGAGTTGATAAGTGCATGACTTTGTATAGTGCTTTGAGTGTTGAATTATTGTGAGGTTGGCTTGGAAAGTGTACAACTTTGTACGAGCTGATTTGTGGTCAACTCTCTGCTGTGATTTGATCTAGGAATAACACAACTCGTGTAGTTGATTAGATAAGTGCACAACCTATGCGGTTGATTTGTGTAAATGCATGACTAATGTTTGTTGTTTGATTGTTTGATGGACACAACTAATGTCAGTCGTCTGTCGGTCGACTGATCGTGTGATAGGCACAACTTGTGAGTGTGGTTGATTTGGTGGATGCAACTCGAGTGCATTGTTTGGTAGGCGTGGTGTGGTTGGTTTGGTGATTTCTCAACTCGTGTCGTTAATTTGGTTAGTATTGTTTGGTAAGTGATCAACTCGTGTGTTTCAATTTGATTGGATGAAATAATCTGTTTTCAGACTCTTCCTTTCTTGTGATTTGTTTGGGCTAGTTTAGGTGACTTTGTCATCTGTGGGTTGGCACGCGGGTATCAGTTGAGTATGATCACAAAATCATGCTCGTGTGGTTGAGGTGTCAAGTCAACTCGTGTGGCTGAAATGACAAGATAGCTGGTGTGGGTTGATTGATGGGTACAGTTTGTGAGTGGATTCACTGTTGGTTTTTGTTATGTGGCAGTAATGTGATTAGTTTTAGGAATATCCAGTGTGTGAAAAATGGGGTACAGTTCCCATTTCTCATATGACAGTGGGTAGATTGGCTAGATAAGGTGCAGTGGGCTGTGAGCTCACAGACTGAGCGTCGGTCACTGTAAGTTGGTCAAAAGGCACAACTCGTGTGGTTGATTTAAAGGCACAACTCTATGATCAGATCTATGTGTACAACTCATGCGGGTTGATTGGTTGGTAAGTGAATAACTCGCGGGTTGAGTTTGGTTGGTGGTTAGTAAGTGGATGATTGGCTTTGCGTTGTTGTGTATGGATGACAATAATCTCTGTTGATAAGGTATCTTTTGCCTTTGTTTGTGAGTGTCGTGATTGATGTGTTTCACTTTAGTTTGAGGTACACATTTGAGTTTGTGATGTGCACATCTCTTGGAGTTTGTTGTTTGGCGTCGTGTAAGAAGTTGACTCGAGCTTAGTCGTGAGGAAGCGGTATATTTGCATGTTTGCTTTGGTCGGTTGGGTAAGTGTTTGTTTGTTTTAGAGCTGACTTGATGTCAGATATAACAAGTTGAATTGCTATTTCACAACTTCGTTGTTTGTCTGATACTTGATTGTTTGTTAATTTACAGCTTCAGCAGGTGCTTGGTGTAAGGACCACAGGGTACTGACGTTTCTTGTGTTAGTGATTTGGCTCGTTTGTGCTCACTGCGATAGTCAGTGATAGGACGACGAGAGTCGAATGATGAGTGTATGTCGGGTGTACATCCTCAATGAGGTAAGTTTTTACTGCTAGTTGTGGCGTAGGGAAGGATGCAAGGTGGGCGTGCACCTCGCCGAGTTGATGCTCACTTGTGTCAGTGGAAGGCTCGAGACTGTGGCTCGGCATGTTTATTACTGACTGTTTGTTATTGTCAGATTAATGCATGTTCATTGGGTGTGCATTATTACCAGTTACTGACTATTTATGTTGTTTTCAGGTGGATATATGATGGGTGTCATCCTCACCAAGGTGAGATGATTACTGACGTTAGTTGTTGTCAGATGAATGCATGTCGGGTGTGCATCCTCACCGATATCTACTGTCTACTAAGCAAGTAGTGTCCGTTTAGAAAGACGAAGTACTAGGTGCATTGGAATGGGCTGAGACTTGGGCTCAGTTTGGAGTGATCACCTGTTGGTAGGTGCTTGGCGCGCCAATTGTGGAAGGCGAATTTAGATGGCTGAGACTTGGGCTCAGTGTGGGATGCGAGGCGGGCTCTCTCGGTCTCACTCAGACCTGCGTGTTCATCATTCCGTTGCCCAGGAAATCACCAAGTGGTGAAGACTGAAGGTATTGAAGACGCCCGTTGTGGAGGACGAATTTGGAGACCTGAGACTGGTGCTCAGTTGGATGATCACCTTAATGGGAAGGTGCACGCCCGAGAGACGAATTTGGAGACAACTGAGACTGGTGCTAAGTTGGATGATCACCTTAATGGGAAGGTGCACGCCCGTGAGACGAATTTGGAGACAACTGAGACTGGTGCTCAGTTGGATGATCACCTTAATGGAAGGTGCACGCCCGTGAGACGAATTTGGAGACCTGAGACTGGTGCTCAATGTGGTATGCGAGGTGAGTCCTCATGAGAGAGGGACCTGCATGTTGCGCCTGATGAGGCGAGTTTACTGTGATGGGAACTCAACAGTGAGACGGACGAAGCTGGCAAGGGCTTGTCCCTGGCGGTAAGGAGCCAGATGAGGAATGACTTGTGTCATGAGAAGGATCGAAGCTTGCAGGGGCTGATCCTGACGGACGAAGCTGGCAAGGGCTTGTCCCTGGCGGTAAGGAGCCAGATGAGGAGTAATGGTTGGCGGTACCACCGGTGATAAGTGATTGTCTTGAATCGACTTGAGGCGTTGGCAATGTGTTCTCTTGTGTTGCTGACTCGTTCGTGTTGTCGTGATAGGCTAACTCCGCTTCCTCCTTGGTCACAGACATATCAGATAACTTACCTAAGGTGAGGTGATCCGAGGGGCTAGAAACGAAACTCTGCTTGGGTTGGGGCTTGGTTTAAGACGTTTTGGGAGAGGGATGAGACATGCGAGGTTGGCAGGGGCCTGCATGTTGGTGATGCACGCCTGATGAGGCGAGTTTACTGTGATGGGAACTCAACAGTGGGAAGGAGGGATGAGACATGCGAGGTTGGCAGGGATCTGCATGTCATCATGTCTAGCCTCTAGCTTGAGGAAGACTAATGGCAAATTGTCTCTGGTAGAAGGGGTCATGAAGGCAGAGTATGTCTGGTTTGTATAACCTTTTGTGAAGGTCTGTGGTGCTTCTTCTCTTGATTCTTGTTCTTGATTCTTGACTTTAATTCTTATCTATAATTCTTATGCAGTATCTTCTGGTCTTTCTTTCTCAGACTTATTCCATCTGTTGAACTTCTTACCTTTGTGACTCTACTTTGTAACGAACTTGAAAACTTGATGCGAACTTGTTGTGGTTATCTTGTGTGTTGTGTTGTGTTTTGTTATTGGATCAAGCAAAGCAAACGGCTTAGTCTTGTTGCGGATGTTGGATTGTCTAGAGTGTTGTTTGATTTGTTCTTCTTGTAAATTAGAAACTCTTAATTATGTCTATTTAGATCAAAAATTAATCTTCCTTTGTATATCCGAAGAGCTCGGACTATTATGGATTGGGTGATATACTTCGTGTATCACTATGTTGACTTGCTTGATCATTGGAAAATGAGCTCATAACTCTTCTCCTTTCTCCCTCAATTTCAATCTCTGCTCACAAGATTCGAAACGACTTCTCGGGGGAGATTCTTCATTCGAGGTTTCCAATCAGTCCCACCTTTGCAGGAGGTCTGAGGCAAGCAAGTCTTTACAAGCCTCCACGCGTTGCATATCACCCAACCCCACCTTTACGCTCGGAACAACCAATGATAAGGCACTATTTAGTATATGATTGCTGTATCATTTACCAATCAGCAACCTAGTTGCAACGCACCTGTCGTAGTAGGAGGCAAAAGGAGAAATTGTTTGTTACCGGTATCCACTTAGATGAATCGTAACTGCAGACAAAAATTGCAATAGTAAGTTAGTGCCTACCTAGTTCTGACTACGTCTTCACAATCGATAACCAAGTGCAATAAACCTATTATACTCACCCTAAACTTCCATTGGAATCTTGCCTATAAATTTTGTCCGCTATATCCGAGTTTACTGTGGATATAAAACACTGCATATATAATTAAGAGAATGTCACTCGAAGATGAATTAAACATCCCCCAAGAGGCAACATTAACTTTACCTCCTCATTTACAACCAATAGAGTTAATAATATCTAAAACAACAACTCAGCTAATAAATGATAATGATAATGATAATGATACAACAAATTTTATAACCATACCTACCTCTTCCTCCACCACCACCACTAACCAAACTAACAATTCTTCACACAAAGTACAAATTACCAATGCATCATCAATACGCCATACTAATAATAATGCTACTACTACCAACAGCAAGAATAAACCAAGATGTATAATAATAGGAAGACAAGCATCAGCATCTGATATACGTTTAGATCATAAAAGTGTTAGTCGACGTCATACTGCGCTATATTACATTGCTGCCTCATCTCCCTCTACCTCCAATAATAGCGCTAACAATACTAACACTAGCAATACTAATACTAGCAATAAGGATACTAAGCTAATAATACAAGATTTGGGAGGGAAACACGGGACATATGTAAATGATACTAGATTACCTAAGAATGGTACGTTTAGTATAAATTTATCAACATCAACTGCCGAGAGTAAAGAAGAGAGAAGTGAAGAGAAGGAGTATAGAATTCGAATTGGTAATGCTCCCTTACTTTGTAGGTTGATTCTACCTACTGAGATTGATATTGATACGAAGATGAATGAGAAGAAGAAAAAGTGTGAGAAGAAGAGTTTAAAGAAAGATACTGAGCAAAAGATTGAGGACGTGGCAGTAGATTATGATAGGAAGGAGCCACTAGAAGGACAAAGTATTAACGAACCAAAGGCATTGCCCAAGGAGAATAACAAGGCAGCAGCAGATACCACAACAAACGAAGATGAGGCCTTAACACGAGAGTCAAGGGAAGAACAAATTGCCGCAATGATTGCATCGTTTGATACAGCTCCGGCATATAAAAAGTACATCCCAACAACGAATGAAGAAGAAGATAATGATGATAATGTTACTCGAGGTATGAACAATCTCAAGACGGATGGCAAAGCCTCAGTGAAGAGTGAGGGTATGGCAACTTCAACCAACAACAACACCAACAATAACAATCCATACAATCTACCAATAACATCATCAATTACACTATCACCAGGAAGCAACTCCTTCACATCATCAGATGGTACCAACACACCACTCCAATCTAAATCATCAGTATCTACACTATGCTTTGAACCAAGTGGAGCACGATTAGTCGCCGGACATCGGGATGGTACATTACGGTTCTATGACTTCCACGGTATGCAACCCACGCCTCAATCCAATAATACCTATCCACCATTTCGTATAGTAGATTCAGATAATGATCCATTAGATCAAACTGGACGACATATCATGACGGCCTTGTCTCCATCTGCCACTGGTGGACAATGGATTGTGGGGAATACATCGGCACAAGCCAAGGTATTAGATCGTGAAGGACAAACTACCTTATATTACTTTATCAAAGGTGATGTATACGTTACCGACCCAACGAAAACTACAGGACATACCGCATCGGTAACCGGTGTGTCATTTCACCCATTAATTAAAGATATATGTTGGACTACCGGATTAGATGGATCAATACGAC
>Ga0075439_11620_pt1 | contig 11192 bp, 14 predicted proteins | sample MintriSingleCell_FD_74264 | JGI IMG/M metagenome (GOLD analysis project Ga0075439, IMG submission 74264) | Marine eukaryotic communities from Monterey Bay, USA to study complex ecological interactions - Minidiscus trioculatus JGI Plate_4_G5... | ecosystem: Environmental > Aquatic > Marine >... | reverse complement strand
CATGTTTAAATGATAATCTGCTATTATCTCTTCTCCGCTTCTATAACCATTCCCCCCAGAAGCATTTCTATCATTGCCTTTAGTCCAAGTCAATATCTCACGAAGCATATCCATACTCTGATCATAGTTCTTGACAAATGTTGTGTCAAAGTATTGACTCTTATAAAACCTACCAAGAAATACTCGATCGATATCAAAGTGATACAGATTGCCATCACCATCCAATATGATTTGATAATCATCTGCAAGTAATGGTATATGTTGTAGAGCTTCAATGGCCTTCATCGTATCCTCTCTTAATGTACTCTTAAACGAAGATTTGTGTGTAGATTTGTTGTTTCTTTCTCGAAAGAGATGCTTCACTTTATCATAACCCTTTGGTGGCATTACAATTAACCAAGGATCTTTTGCTATTTGTATCTTTTGCACTACAGCGTATTGATTTGAGTAATACATTGGCAATGGCGCTTCTCTGCTTCTCTTCCGTTCTGTGTATGTTTTATTGTGTGATTCTGGCATAGGTATCATCTTAACCTTCTTCGGTTTGTCTATATATAAATGCTTGATATTGAAGTTTGACTTCATATACTCTGCAACTTGGTATGCGATTGATGCTTCTGTTTGAAATTGAATATCAGTATAGTGATTGCTATGTATAAGGTATCCCACGTCCTCATTCATCTTGTCACGAAATAGACATTTGTATCTGCCACAACTCAGCTCTTTAGTCAAATCTATCTTTTTCCAAAAGTTGCTAGATGATAGTCTTTGCAATTCTATAATGTCCTTTGCTCCTCTGATGTAGTCTGTATGATTCTTCCTTTCTGTTTCTATTATATGATAAGATCTCTTGCTGCCCAAGAAATCATAATCGGAGAATGATAATCTACAAACCAAGCATATAGCAATGAAGAACAATGTATAATGTGCTTTAAACTTGAAGTGCTGGTGTGATGATATTATATGTACTGGTATCGAGCAATCTAAGATAGATGGACGATGCATTTTTTTTACTTATACTCAAACTTCTCTCTCGCAATTAAACTCCGCCGCCTCCGAAAGTGGCAATCCACTCTCCCCTTTGATACTGATAGGCTAAAGCTTGATGATATTCGAGGCCCTTTATCATATCATAGGTTAAATAATAGTATTGTCGGGTCGTCGGTGGCATTTTCATTTCTTCAATAGGATACCGCTGAAATCTTTTTGCATCCTCTCCATGCTACTGCTATTGTGATGGTGTGATAGTATGAATGTACCAATTACTCTCAATATCATGATATTTAACACTATATTCACCTTCATAATATTCCATGTTACTGTCGCTTCAGTACTCTCATTCATTAATGTACCCTCACCTTCGATAGAAACACAAACATCAACGACATGTTTGATGACAAGTCACCAGCCATCACTTAAAAGCCGATATACCCCAACAACAACAGATCCTCCTCCGCCGATATCAATGCCAGTGTGGTCATTATCATGCCCTGTCTCAACTTTACCGAGTGATTCTTACTTGAGGAGTAGAATGAGCATACTAACATATGTTACTCCAGGTATGTAAAGTTTTGTCATATCATACGCTTGATTTACCCCCCTCTACTCTTTTACTTTCTCACTTATCATATCTACCTTTATTATTTCTATTAGTATCCGTATCATTCCCAAAGTTATGGGCAATATCACTGTTCAAAACTTCACTAACACGATGTGTATTTCTTGGAGTATTCGAAAAAGGAGGAGAATACAATGACATATCCGCAATCTCATCATCAGTTAATACCATGCCGGGAACAACTAATAGTGTACGAAGACGGAATGCAATGGGTGAAACAGGAGTAATTGGTTCAGTTGAGGGTGCAGCAGGTTGGAGAATGAAGAATGTAAGATCTGATATAGAAAATAGAAGCTGTGGTGGTGTTGGAATATTGCAATTGTTATCACCAAACCAATCAAAATTGGTAAAAGTACTCGGAAAAAAGACTGGATGGAATCCTGAAGTCAATAAGAGAGAGGAGTGTGCTAGTTTGGGCAACGAGTGGGTATCAATCACTGGAAGGTATGTGATCTTTGTTTATCAATTGTGCATCTCTATGCGGGGTATCTTCTTTAGCATCTAATCACCTCTTTGGCCCCCGTAGTGATGATGACATAGAATTCGATGTACTTCCCAATTGTGCATCTATACAAGTAAAACTGAAGCGTGTAACTGATGGAGGAGATCATGACGTTGCAATATGTGAGGTAGTAGGAGTTGGTATATGGAACAAAGAAGAGCAAACTGTAGTCTGGCAAAGTGAAGACGACAATCAATCTACAGCTGCATTGGATCATACATCAGTATTATATTCTGGACAGTTAAGACAAGAGGGAATCATTTGAGTTGATAAAAGGAGAAGGAAAAAAAGAGTAGCTTAGAGTAAAGCGGGAATCATTTGAGTTATAAAAGACTGTTATAAACAAGTATTCCAGCAAATCAAATGAACTACTTTAGGTACTCTTTTGTTAGTTCACGAAGTATGTGTGAACTCATAGTACCTCGATATACTAAGAGTCTTTCATAAAGATTGAGACACTCGAGCGGCGGCAGTACCTAGGCGACTGAAGCAGGTTCTAAGAAGGTATCCTTTTATTCTGAAGTAACACTCTACGACTGATACAATACATCCCTCCCTAGAGCCCTCATTACTCTTCAGTAATAATATTCTGATGACGGACCTACCAAATGAAGCGCTATCATCAATCTTTACATTTCTTGATCCTATAGAATCAGTTACATGTAGGGCTGTTTGTAAGCGGTGGAGTAAATCTGCTGGTCAAGGCTTAGTACTTCTAACAGTTCGCCGTCCACCTAAAGAAAGGTTTTACCTAGTTAAACATATTATAGGATATATCACATTCAATGGTCGAATACAAACAGGAGATACGAATGGTAACGATAATCAAACATCAATACATACAGAACCCCAGCGTACTCGGGGTCATCTTCTCAAGCCTTCTGCGTCAATAACACAAGATGTGCACAATGATAATAATAATTTGTCTGATGTGTCTATTACTTTTGCAACAGACCGGTTGAAGGATACAGAACGCGGTCATTTAATAGAAGAATGCCGAAATGTAAATTCTCGCACAGATGCATTAGAAGCTGGGTATGTATTATCAATGAGATCAGGGGGGAGTAACCGTCGGCATCTTTGTGCTATTCAGGTAGAAGGAACACATCGATTTGTTACACTTGATTTGAGTATTACATCATCAAAGGCGGTATACTGTTATCGGACTGACATTGGAGATGATATAGAATTCGATCAAATGATGAAACCAAAGAAGCAAAACACACTCCGTAGTATTTTGGGGGAGCTTGATTTATCAGGACTTCATCATCTAAGAGAATTGTCAGTAAGAGGATGCTCAAAGTTAATTAAGCTGAAACTACCACAATCCCTCATATCTCTAGATGCTGGAGGTTGTACGGAGCTGCGTCGAATCAATTTCCCAAATGGAGCAGATGGTCTAAAAAGTCTTGATCTAAATGGATGTCGTGCACTTGATCAGCCATCAGGTTTACTAGGTCTGTACACCCCCAAATCAATGCAGGGTATTATTCATTTAGATATTAGCAGCGTGAAAGGATTAGATGATGTTATTTGCAGTGCATTAACATCGACTGCATCTCTGGAAACCTTCTCCTGTAGATATGCAGCAACTGAAATGTTATCAAAGCGCTTGCTGGATCGGGTTCAGCTGTTTCTAGTCTACGACTAGTTGATATTGCATTCAGCAAAGAGGTGACGGATGAATCAGTAGAGTCACTAGCCAGGAGTGCTACAAAGTTGGAGAGATTGAATATGAGAGGGTGTAAGAAGATTACTGCTGGGTGTTATAATAATATACCAATCTACCTGGAAAGACGTCGTCAAAACAGAGAAGATGATAGTAGTTTGTTGGAGGAAGATGAAACTCTAAGGTCGCGTTCTAAAGGCAATCAAGGCAAGAGAAAAAGATGAGGAAAGGAAGAGGCAATGCTGTGGACAATCTACCTTGGGGTCGATGCTAGCGTTCGTGGGGAGTTATATGAGGGGAATCATATCTTATCATACATGATTGACAATTTACGTGCTCAAAATCGGCAGTACCATCAGTATACAACTTATTGGTTATCATCATTAGTATACAACATGGTCTTCTTAAAGTGGCTACAGATTCTAAAATGGAAGAAACAGAACAGTGTGGTTGCCAATAATAATGCTGATATTAATGATGATAATAAGGAAGATGATAAGAATAATGATTTAAACATTCACTGCAGTATCATCGGTGCGTCACATGCGGATGATAATGAAATGTTTGACTCATTCGATATACTTCAGAGTCGAGGGAATTTGTTGCGAGGTATAGAGCGTATTAAACTTGAATCAAAGACTGTATCACTGCGGCTCGATGGCTTGGATAATACGCTGGTCAAACGGCTAGGGGTCCTTCTTAGGCAAAACACTACTTTAACATATCTATCTTTAACGGGTAGTCCAAAGAGCAGCTCAAGTGTTATTTGGTTGTGTCTTGGGCTTGAACTAAACCATTCAATCGAAACCTTGTTTATTAGCCGGCTACACTTAAGGGGTCAAACCAAGATGTATTTGATGGGATCATTCTTAGCAGAAAACAACTGCCTTAAGAAGTTAAGCCTAAACCGCTGCGGGTTGATACATAAAGATATTAATTGTCTTGGTGATAAGCTATTGCACCGCTCATCCAATACTCTAGAAGAACTTGATCTTGGCGGCAATTTCATTGGCGACAATCATTTGGATGGACTCGTCACGGCATTAATTAAGATGAGCAGTGTGAAGCGTCTTAACTTGGGTGATACCTACATAGCAGGAAAGGCTGTCAACTCTTTGAAACGGTTACTCGAAAGTAATTCTGCAATTGAGGAACTAGATCTAAGTTCAAACGATCTAAGTAGAAAAAACTCTATTGATGCTGAAGCCGCTGTAAGCTTGATTCGGAGTTTGCAGCATAACAATACGTTGAAACATTTGAACTTTGGAAGAAAAGTATTCGGGGAAACCGATGATGAATGGTGGAGTGGCGTACTGCCTTGTGTATTGCAACTTATCTGTGACACTTCTTCCATTAATAATGCATTGAATTCCAACCATACACTCTCAAGCATTGGACCAAATCGGTTTCAAGATCCTGAAGAGATGAGACAGATGCATGAAGTTTCTTTTTATGATGATGATAATAATGAGCATACAATCAATCCTTTAGATGAATTATATGATCGGTGTCTTGGTGATGATCTAGCACAATGGCTCCATTCATCATACTGTACAAATTATGGGGAAAGAAGTGATGTAGCAAAAGCACAGAGGAAGATCATCCGATGTCATACTCGAGGCGATTTCAATATTGGAGAAGCTTCAATTGATGTAGCTGCTCTGCCTCAAGTACTATCTTTATTTTGCGATGACCTTGATGCCTTCTTTCGTATCGTCAACGCAAGACCTGATTTATGTGCTCAAAGTTCTAGTATTTCAAGCCTACTCAGAGTCTGTCAAAAGGATAATGCATATTACCAATATGAGATTGGTAAGCTTCAGTTAGAAAACAAAATCTTAAAGATTTGCTCAATCCCTAGATAGACTGATATTGAATTCTCGTGGTGTCGGCATGTAGTGCTATATGATACCCACTAGGAGTTATGCTAAATGTGACCACTATGTTATTTCCCGTGCCACAATTTATCATCTTAGTGTTATACTACAACTAGAACATCATTGGGCATGAGGTCGTGCAAATAAAGAAGCAATAGTAAACTGCCAATCCCTCTCCTGAACTGCGATATTATCACTAGTAACCCCACCTCCCGCGGCTTGTCTCTTTCTATACATTTCCCGATCCTTCAACTTATCCTTCACCAACCCACCCTCAGGTTCACGTACCCTAGGTCCGTCACCGGCATTGCCACCCGCATTACCACCTCGACCGCGTTGTTGTCTAATAAGTTCATTCCTATAACCAAGCATTTGTGCGGCAGCAACCTCGGCTGATACCTGATCACGTTCACCTAACAGTACCTCGGTTGTTTCTTGTTTATACTTTTGCTTGGCAACTGATACTGCCTTCTCAATCTCATTGAATTCGCGTTTACGTCGATCAGATTCACGTTGTTCAGACGCAATACGATCGGCTATACATCGTTCTTCATCGGCACGTTGTGATTGACGTATGACAATTTGTGATCGGTTTGCTTCCTCATATGACTTTACTTTTGGCTTGGCTTCTTCTGCATTTGGTTCTTCATTAACTATACTAAATACTGTGTTGTATTTTGTTGGTTGAGTTGTGTTGTATTGTTATATTGGGAGGGTGAAGCGCAATATAGAGTTGAGTGGTTTAAAGTTTCACCTCATATAAGAATGACAATTCAATCAAAACTCACTTATATCTTCCACTTCTTCCAAATAATTATTGTATTCCAATAATGTTGGAAAGTCGGATTCAGCCTTGTTATATCTAAACCCCGATAGTTATGATGTTGCAATTTGTGTTAGAATTAGAGTTTACTTTCACATCATATTATTATTTATGTGCACATCAACAGCATAAAAGCAAATCTTACATTTTTAATATCCTACGTCTCCAACTAGTATCCTTCTCACACTGTACATCATCTAACGTGCGTGTTGATAATGTCACGCGTTTGACAACAGTTTCACATATTGGACAAGGGAATGTTTTACGTCTTGATAATTCTCTTTCAACACAGGATGTGCAGCTGTTTTATAATATAATGTGTATTATAATAAACATGAGCGTGTGAGGAAAGTTGATAAATTATAGTAACAATTGCAAATGTATCATAAGACTATATTATATAACACACAAACAAAGTTTACTGTCCAACAAAACCAACTTACAACTGATGACCACAGCCAACTGTGGCATTAGTTTGCAATGTGTTTTGTGTTGTCAAGTTTGATGAATCACCCTCGGTTAATCCGCATATTGCACAGCTGAATAGATTTTGATCATCGGCGTTACCATCGTCGTATGAATCCATGACTACTTATTGATTGAGGCGAGGATACAGAGGCAAAAGCACAATAGAAGTATACGATAGATCATAAGAAGGGGTAAGAGAGGCTGTCAAACATTCGGGGGTCGCGATGGTATCTTTATGAACAACGCCACAAGACCACCACTATTAAGAGAGCCGCATCAAATCTCTGACCACAACCAAGCTCATCATATATTATCATACATTAATTGTTGTTGTTGTTGTTGTCTTCGGCAGTGAGTTAGACGTTATTTGTATTTGGAGATGAATTAATGAATTGCAATTGATTGCACTAAGGATACGCCTTATTCTCATTCAGCTCAGTAAATCAACTCTATTGAGCTCAATATCCCACTCTTACGATATCAATCAACAACGTATCTGCTAAGAATAAGAAGATGATAGTAACCTTTGCAATATTCTTCGGTCTTCTTCAAATCCATGCATTTGGGTTTATACCTCAATCAAAAATGAAAACATCAAAATATCATGTGTATATACGTAAATCACAGCATCAAATTGTTTACAAGACGAGGATACGGAATGATAACATTCGATTAGCTTCTATATCAAATGATGATGATTATAATGATGATAAATCGGCCTCGTCAATAGATATGAGCAGCCTCCGAAAGAGAATACAAAAGCAAGATACTCAATATGCCGATCTACTCTTAGAACAATCAAAGTATAGGATTTTACCTACCGATGAAGACCAAAGAATAATACCAGATTCGGTACATATTATATTATTCCATCCAGATACACCAAAGCAGCATGTTCATACGATTGAATACCCCGTGGGGTCGGGGGAGAATATGATTTTAGCATTTGAAAGCCAAAGAGATAGTATTAGATTTGCTAGAATGTTACAACAAGATTTGGACTTTGCTGAGCCTAGCGTGAGTAGAGTGTGTTGTTTCTTATCATATATTGGAAGGTGTCGATGTATGCTTGTCTGGTGAAACATGTAGTAGACGATCTTTTCATACTCCCATCTCGGCATCCTCTAACATTTGCTCACATATGCATCAACATATTCTCTTTTGATATAGCCCGAAGAGACCATGTTCGAACCATTTCGTCAGTATTGTGAAATGTCAGGGCTATCATTGATGATTGTACCCAAAGGATTTGAGTTAAGTCCTCCACAAATTAATGCAAATGATATCATCGAGGATACTGAAGATGATATTGAAGAAGAATATGGTAACGAGGATAAAGTTGGTAGAATATCAAAGAATATATCTTATGAAGAAGATGATGTTTTGGATGCATGGGGCTGAAACAATATGCTTGAACAATCCATTAGGTAAAGGTATAGTATAGTGGGAAGATATTCAACTCGTCAGTTCATTCTTATCTCTGCTCCTTCTTCCTAAACTTCGGGATTCGTTACTAGTTACATGCATTCAGTACTTTTATTATCTTTAGAACATGCTTAAATTGTATATATCCTACCTAACTGCCATACTAGAGTTGATAGCTTCCCCTTCGACCAAATAAAGAGATGGAGGCTATTCTTAGGATAGGTATCCTACACTAAGATCACATACAGCACCACCGTCGCCATCTGTTTTGCCATTTGCCATCAAAATAGTTGATGTCTGCCATAACTTAAGTCAATACGTACACCATCATGATTCGTCATACAACAAATGCTCTCTTCATATTGTCAACTCTCGTCGGTAATGGTTTGACATTTGCATTTACATCAAATGTACTACACAATAAAAGATATGCTACCTCCAACATTCAATCAGTATCAAATACAGCAAACTCCCAAACATCACTAGAAAAGGATATATTTACTCCATCTGAAATTGATGCAGGCAACACACCACCATCGCTATTAACAATACTAAACTCACTATCTGAATTAAAGTCAGGCTCGGACCTACGAGGTACTTACAAAACTCTTCAAAATGGCAATACTGGCGGTACAATCATGAATATATCACACTTGATTAAGCAATTCAAGGAAAGTACAGGTGGAGTGGCATTAACTCCGTTTGCTAGTTATTGCTTTGGTGTTGGATTTGCTAATTGGTTATTGCAAAAGAATATAAGTGGAGTTGATGGTAGTGGAGATTTAACAATTTGTATTGGAAGAGATCCAAGAGTTCATGGTGAAAGATTAGCAGATTCTTTTGCACGAGGTGCCGAGAGTGTATCTGGAGTTAGTGTACTCTATACAGGTATTACCAATACACCAAGTATGTATGAGTATGTCAAATCTTCGAAATGTGAAGCAGCAATACAGATAACAGCAAGTCACTTGCCTGAGGATAGGAATGGTATGAAATTCTTTGCAAAGGGTGTTGGTGGATTATCTGCACTAGATATTGATGAATTGATTGTGTTGGCACAAAATGAAGCACGTAGTTGGTATGATATGGGATTATTGCCACCATCAAGTGGTAATAGTGGTGTTCTATGTTCGAAACTTGTTGACTTTTTGCCTTACTACAAGGATACACTTAGGCAAGCTATCATTCGTGAGGTTGGGGGAAAGGATGATAAGCCATTAGCTGGGCTAAGCATTGTCGTCAACCCTGGGAAGGGATCAGGATACTTCTTTAATGATATACTTGACGAGTTAGGTGCCAATGTGGAATCATCTATTCATTTGATTCCTGATGGCTCATTTCCTGAATCATTTGGTGTTCCAAATCCCGAGAAGAAGGAGATGGTTGATGAAACTAGGAGAGTTTGTGAGGCTACTAATACTGACATTGGTGTTATGTTTGATACCGAGTGAGTGTGTCTGTTTTGTGTTATTGATTGAGAATGATTCATTGTATCTTATACTTAACTCTCATCAACATACATCTACCACCTGTACACACACACTTCAGTGCTGACAGGGCAGGCTTCGTCCTACCTCGAGACATTGGTAAAGATGGAAAGCGATCCAACTATGAACCTCTAAGTGGTAACCGATTGATTGCTCTATTAGGAGTCATGTTTAGCACATCATCGCCAGAGTGTACATTCGTTACTGACTCAACCACAAGTGAGGGCTTAAACAAGTTCTTGGAAAGTACCTTAGGTCTAAAGCATTATAGATATTTACGAGGTTATGCCAATGTCATTAGCAAGGCCGAGGAATTAACAGCAAGTGGCGAGGCTAATGCAGAAGTAGCCATTGAAACGTCAGGGCATTGTGCTATGCAGGAGAATGGATACGTCGATGACGGGACATACACTGCAGTTAAGATTATTGGTTTACTTGCCCGTGCTAAAGCTTCCGGAAAGGGTAGTCTACTAGACTTGATTTCTGACCTTGATGAAATGCCCCATGTAGAAGAATTTAGATTACAAGCTACTGATGGTTCATTGGAGACTACCACAAACATCTTTCAACAGGCATCCCAATCATTGAAGGAATTATGCAACGACTCGAAAGATTGGACATTTGATGAGGATAATAAGGAAGGTGTCCGAGCACGACTATCATCGGGTGGCTTCTTCATGATACGTCAGAGCTTACATGATCCCGTGATTAGTTTGCAAGTTGAAAGTATTTCAGAGGATGTTGCTCGTGGGCAAGTGTTAGAGCCATTACTTGACATCTTTTCAAAGTATGCAGCGCTAGATTATAGTAGTTTGCAAAAGTAGGATTGCCAGAGAACTAAGAAAAGGGTTGTATTGGAATATATTTCTAGGAGAAGATGGCAGTAACTTAAGAGTAAATGACTAACTTTAAAGGAAAGCTAGCTCTTTAATCTCTTAGAAAGACTTCTGATCTTCTGGCTGCTGCAAAGGTCTGTCTCCACCTGCACCGCTGTCAAGCCATACTAGCAGCCAAAGCCATTTGGTGTCAGATAAAATGCCTTATTTGGTGGCACACTGGGTTTCTGGTGTGATGCACTAGATCCTTTACCTTTTGAATCAACCATGTCTCTTTTCTTATCCCTGCTGGTAATACCGCTATATCTTCTTGTACTGCCCATCGTACGTTGTGACAAATCAACAACTCCATTCGAATTATTATGCTGATGTTGTTCCAACATTGAATGTGTCTTATGTATAGCCTGTACAACTACATTCTCAATACTATGCTTAATAGATGTAAAGTGACGTGTACACTTTCTACCAAGTTTAATCATTTTGGTTA
>Ga0075439_11788_pt1 | contig 11203 bp, 10 predicted proteins | sample MintriSingleCell_FD_74264 | JGI IMG/M metagenome (GOLD analysis project Ga0075439, IMG submission 74264) | Marine eukaryotic communities from Monterey Bay, USA to study complex ecological interactions - Minidiscus trioculatus JGI Plate_4_G5... | ecosystem: Environmental > Aquatic > Marine >... | reverse complement strand
TAATTTTCAGCACATTTCTAGAGATGAGGGCAACACTTTTACAGCCACTTGTTGGCAGATTTTGTGTGAGAAACTTCAAAACCCTAACAACAACTGGGCAATGTTTGGCCGTCTAGCGCCTAGAGATGTAGGCTGGCAAATATACTGATGGATTGGCATTGCCTGGGTAGGGTTAGGTGGCATTTCAGTGTTCATGCATCAGTATTGTTGGAGCATGCATCAGTTAGCTGCATAGCACTCATAAGTACGATATTGCGTGGGCTTGTATTGCTTTAATAATTTATGAAGGGTATTTACATAATCACAAGTGTTACTGTGTTGTACCTATATTGCGGTAGACGCCATTTATTGCCGATACAACTGAATAATAATCATGCCATCATCATCACAAGTTCATTTGCTGCGGTCCATTTTGTCACAACAAAGTCGCCGCGGTATACCATCATCCTCTTTATTTTTGCAATCATCAACCACCACCACATCATCAAGGCACCATCAAAAACGTCCTATCACTACTTCTACTACTCCTCTCTATGCTCAACCAAACAAATATGTTACAGGGGTAACAACTGAACAAGTTGCTAACAGTCAGGCAATGCAAGATTGGTATAATGCAAATTTTGGTAAAGGTGAGTTATGGTATAGTTTCATTCTTCACTTGTTATTCTACTTACGATATCATACATCACTAATTTATCTTTTCTATAATATTTGCTTTTATCATATCATGTTATTACAATTAATGGTATTCATTTATCTTATCTAAATGTTTCGATACATGAATTCTCCTCCACTCCTTACCAAACAAATAGATTGGCAAAACGAACCAGATAAAATCATAATTGGTGCCGAGGAGGAAAACAATACGAATAATGAGAATGTTGAGGATGAAGACGAAGAAAACCCCAGTATTATCAAACTACCTGATCATTTAACAAAGCGTAACATTCGCCCTCTGGTATCATACCTCCGAACAGCTGGGGCAGAAGAAGGGTCAAGAAATTGTTGGTAAGTATGATATCAATTGAGTGTAGTGTGTATTGATTGTTTGCAAATTTAAATAATGTATTATTATTATTGATGATGATTAATTATATATTCAATTCCATTCAAATATACAGGCGATTGCGCAATCCAGGTGTGAATGATCCAAACTTTCCACTCATTCCTGGCATATTACACGGATCAGATCCAACAAAGGGTATTGTATCAGTAGATGCATCATCAAAGGTTATGGTTAAAACACCCTGGTTTGAAATACAACGTGAACTTGATAGATATCACTATGGTAGAAATGGTAGTTTTGAGAATCGAGTTTATGCATTGACTGTATTTCCCAGTGAGGAGGCATCATTAGATCATCACCGCACACGTCAACCAAAGGATCGGACTACATATAAGGTGGATGATGAGAAGAATGAAATTATTGCAATACCCGCACCACCATTGCCCACACCTCCAGAACGAACGCCAGTGGATGGTATGGAAAATATACTAGTTATACCCGCTGATTTACAAATGCATCCCGTTGGACATAGTGCATATTGTTTAAACTTTATTCGATACCATCCAAACAAACCAATTAAGATTCCTATTCGACCCATTAATGAAGAGGAATCGCCAGCAATTAAACGAGGTGGATTCTTATCTATTGTGAATCGATTTATTGAGTGTTTGGTAGATGCTGAGGCACCCATACCGGAATATATTGAATTGGAATGTACGGGCTTACGTCAGAAGGATGTGGTTAGGAGGGAGAGGTTATTGATACCCGAGGGAACGAGTGTTCATCCTAGAGTACCTGATGATTTCTTGGTTGGTACGGTTTATGGCGCTCGGGGTGGTAGTGCTGCTACTGATGATACTGATGGTGGCGAAGAAGGCGAAGGAGGAGAAGAGAAGTAAGATGTGAATATTAAATCTTATGATCAACACATTTAGGTACGAACATTTGCCTTGATGTTTAATGAATCACTTCTAAACATGTTGACAAATGAATGATCTAAATACACCACCAGCAAATGCTTCCTCCTTTACTAATTGCAATTCTTTTGTTTCTCGTATCATCTTGCCAACATCTTGATTGTATAAACAACCTTTCCCTCCCATTTGTGCGGCAGCTGAAGCAGTTATATCCTGATATGCTCCCAATACAGGATTTGATGATCGTGTATTTTCAATGAGAAGTATTCGTCCAGTCTTCTTCTTCACAACACTTGTCATTTGATCTAAACATTGTTGAGCACCCTCATTCCCCATTACACATAAACTGAAAGTGTCAACGACAGTATCAAATGTCTCTTCACCAAATAATGACGTCAATTCAGATGTTGCATCAGCGATAACAAACTTTATACTTGTATCTTTTGTATCTATATCATTTATACGTAACTTTGCTTCCTCAATCATACCTGGTTTGCAATTGTAGGAATGATGATATAGATGATAATTTGATATATCAACTAGTGTTAATGATTTTATATTATTATAATTGTATGAATTCAAGTTTAATCCAGTACCGACGCCTATTTCAAGTACATTTCCAGTTGCTTTACTTAGTAGATCTTGTCTAGCCTCATCAATACCTAGCGAAGAAGCCATTGATCCTCCATCTAGATTATTATATGTTGATGCATAGGTATCATACGATTTTGAGGCCTGCTCCGGTGTAATTGCATTAGTTATTGAAGACGAAGATGATATCATAGTTGATGCTACTAATGAAGATGACGCAATACAGAATGTACGCCGATCATAACTTGGTATCTTGTGATGGAATAATGATGATGATGTCAAGAATGTCCGCCGATCATCATTTGTTATCTTATGATGGAATAATTGTTGTGAAAGTCTTATGTTTTTTAGCAGAGATGTTGGGCTAAATGACGATATCATAGAGACTGATATACTCAACCAAGAAATGTGGATAATGATGGTAGAAATCCTAGCCGACATCATTGTATTGAATTAATCGGCAATGCAATTGTGAGATGGGGTTTGGGCGAGAAGGAATAAAAAAAACAGTTGAGATCTAACTAAGTGATGAGAATAGGGATTTGCTTCCTCCCTATATACCTCTAGTTCTACAATAATATGGCATCAATTACAACGTGTGGATGCAGCCTATCTCACCTGCTAAAGCGCTCCATCGATCTGATCGATCCAGGCCGTCATCACCAATCATCAACTATCGAGAGCGGCGGCACTGCAACAACAACAACTGATACTACTCAAAATGATGCACCGTCTACAGCCAACCATAATAATAACAATAAGACAGTATCATTCAGTTCATCATGTGCTCCACCAAATAAGTTAATATCAGTCAATGATGTGAAGCAAGCATATGATATATTATTGCATGCTACATCTATATCATCATCATCCTCTTCACCATTGGCATTAGATGGAAATATACAACACAATAATAAGATCATTAATGAACATTCAAGTTGGAAAGATTTGAGTATACTGGCGGATACATATCGAGCATTAATTGTTGCATCAAATCTACTACTGGAACTATTACCACATGATACCTCATCATCATCTAGTGATACGAATAATACTACACAAGACGAACAATCAACAAAACAACAACAAACAACATGTCCACTGCAATGCAATAATAATAATGATAATTCGCCACTAACACCAACAATTATAAAAGATATATTATCAACTATACGTCGTTCTATATTATTATTGCAACTATTAGAACATATATGTGCAATTAAAAGTATATCCCAAAGAAGATACAACAACAGTAGCAATGGCAAAGATTTACTAAATTATGAAGGTACTGGAGATGATATACATGATTATGATAGATCAATCAAAGATTTAATATCTAATTATGATTGGCATGATGATGGATATTTACCACAACCATTTACACACTGTGATATTGTTGAAGATACTAGTAATACTACTACTAATACAGAAGAAAATGATAAGAAGGATGTACAATCATCCAATATATTACTCGAATGTTGTTACCGTCCTAAATATCCAAGTGATCCACCATCATCGAAACATGAACGAAGTGCATATACTAGAGATTGGATACGTGGTGATAGGATTGTTTCATTATGTATAGATGATTATCAATACTTTGATGATTATGATAGTAGTATGAAAGAAGAAGTAGTAGTAGTAGCAAATAATGAGGTTAATGCCAATGTTGCTAATGATGAAGAGGTAGAGGGTGACAACAATTTCCCGAATACAACTGATAATTTAGACTTTAACGATCAAGCTGATAATACAGACAATAACATCGAAGAGGAATACAGTATCTCATTGAATTTATCAAAGAAAGAGTTTGAAGAAGAAGAGGGACGCCTTATAGATATTATGCTTGCAGACAATGTACAACAGAGCAAGTCTACCCAACGAAGTAAAGCTCAAGTGAAACGTAATGCCAAGGAAAGAAAGAAGAGGAAACGACAAAATAAGAATAAGAGGAAACAAGATGCACGATGTCAACTAGAGGAAAGCTTAGATGTTACAAGTGATTCTGCAACAGTTATGACGAATCAAGTCAAACCGCAAAGTCACACTCGTGAAGGGTTCCTACTTCTAATATGCGAGGACAAGCCTCTCAACATACTTCAACATATTCAGAACAACAACAGTCTTTGTAATAATGACAATAGAAAAACCAAAACTGTTCGAATATATGTAAAACTACATCCATCTGGCTGGCTAACAATAGAAGACTGTAGTATCCGTGAGAAGGAAGCATTAGTTGAAGAAAAAGCAGGGTCACTTCCATCTCGTACACGATACTTGGACTTGTTCATTGGTACACAGACAAAGTGTCAACCTTGTATTCCCGATGGGACATCATCATTCAAGTTTCAATTGAGTAACATTCGTCTGCTTGGAGCATCATCAAACTCATCTAGTCAATCTGATACTACATCAACCAGTCTTAATGAACAAATCAATATTATACTTAGTGTTGATGAAGGAACTGGTGGCGATTTCATGGACGGATTTGAATGGGTGAATACATTATCAGGTGCTGCTAATACGAAGTCATCATTATTGAATAGCATTCAAACAGAATGAGGTATGAATAAAGTTGCTTAATAAAAGGTATCTTCTACATACTTTAATTTAGTATTTATCATAGATTACCAATCATTGACGGTTTAATTTGCAACATATAATGTGATACATACTCGGAACAAGAGCTCTTTGTTACACTGCCCTCTTCCTTGACAACTGGCTTGGTATGAGATGACGGCAGCATGTTGGTCTCAGGATTATCCACAGCCTTGAGTTGTCGCAAATTACTTCTATAACTACTAATGATTTGACTACATATATCATTAGTTGATATGACGGGAAAGATGGTCATATGATCTTGTCGGATATCTTGTATTGAGCCAGTCTTAAATTGTGACACAATTCTTGTAAGAGCTTCTTCTTCCTTGAGGCACTCTCCGCCTCTAGCTTGGATGGAATTCAAAGTTTGACCTACACTAAAAAACTTGACAAGGCCTTGTTGGACTAATTCTGTGTACGCGGCATTCACATGTACTACGGTAAATGGATGTTGTGCACAGAATAGAACTCTGACAATTTATGAAGAGCGGACAGTGGATTATGATAAAGGAAATGAGTAAACAAGATCGAATATTGAATCTAATATGATTGACTTACCTTGCAAATGGCGAGAATGATATAGCATCCTCCAAAATAGTACGAGTAGTAGACATTGTATATACATCTCTCTGTTCCTTTGTGCACGTCTTCTCTTTCTTATTGCCTTTTAATGACGCAATAATGGCTGAAACTCCATTAGTTCGTTGATGGAGAGCACTGCCAGTAATGACCGAGATTGGTCTATCTGTTTTAATGCTACTATCCTCCATTTCTTTGTTTAGGCTGGCTTTATCATCGTCTATAGCTGACATCCCTGTAATGATACTATTATCCTTAGGCAAAGCAGTGAACTTTCTACCACCAATTAATAAATCTTTCGATCTACTTCTGTTACTACCACCGTGACTACTATTACTAATGTTGTAAATAGAATCGAGTAATGAACCGTCCATATTTAAATGTATGGAGCCATAGTCAACTACTGCTATTGGATTTGCCTTCTTTTTAATGTGTTCAAAAGATGTAATTTTATCTTGAGTTTGATCACAAGATGAGATAATTTTATGCTGAGTATAATCTGATGATGTATCGCTGCAGTCACTACTGCTACTGCTGCTACTTTTAGATAAAATTGATTGTCCATGGTATGTATGATGATGATTGAATTGATCAGCCTCTTTTGATGACAGTATTGCAACCAGACTAACATCAATATCTGGATGTGAAGTTGATGAGGTTGTTTGTGAACGCTGTCGTTTCCTCTTGCAGCAGCTTCGTTTTGGTTTGATATTCGAGTAGAAGTTATGTTGTGTTTTAGCACTATCTCTAGTAGACGATATTGCAATGGATTTATCATCATCAGAACTTTGACATGGGCCATCAACTTCTAAATCACCATAGTAGCCTCTTTTAGAACCTCTAGTATAATTATTACGACAATGAATAAACTGCCGCCGACGATATAATCTTTTGGTCAATTTATCAATCTGCTCTTTATCTGCCATTGTTGTATAACGTACCTATACTATCATTGCTGTACATAGCCTCTCTAGCTGCCACAATTGATGATGATGTGATTGTTGCTCTTTTTATTTTTTTCACCACCACGTCCTGTCACAGTCACAACAGATGGCGTGAGAATGTGTCCAAATGAATAAAAGTGTCCGTAGAGGAAAGTAGATATCTTCAATATGGTACATAGGTGCATCCTTCACAAGGAGATGCTTGATTCCAACAATAGTTTTGGCAACATTTTGATAGATCAGTATATGCAACCTCCCAACTTGGAATATCACCTCTACAATGTATACCATTAGAAGGATTACAATTTTGAACACACTTCCCTCCTAATGTCCAATCAATCCAGTATAAGGTCGGGGTAGTATATGAACTAATATCAACGTCAGTACAAGCAGTACACGGCGTATCAAGTTCGTGACACTTGTCCTTGAGTTCAACCCTACAGCATGTTTGAACGTTATCATACTCCACCTTTGCGGAATCGTGATTCATACCTCCACAGCCACCTCCTTCTGACACCTCACAGTTCTTAACACACTTTCCACCCACGGTCCAATCTACATAATACGAATCATCAACTGAACGAGGAGTAGATCCAGTGCCATGTTTCTTACATTCTTCATGTGCATGTACACCCTCCCAAGTATATTCAGCCTCGCAACATTGATCTAATGTTTCATAGTATGTGATTACATCAATCTTATTTGGATTACAGTCGTTTAAGCAAGTGCGCAGTGCCCATACCTGTTGAGGATGTACAAAGAAAACATATGAGTGGGTTTGAATAAATAAAAGTACATCACAAATGATGATAGAGACAAACTCACATTATAGAATGGGCAAGTCGGCTGGTGTAGACAAATGATGGACAAAAGTTAGTTGAGCAAATATGAAGATATGTGAACAAAGTATGAACTACAACTCACTGCATTGCTCGGCGAATCAGATGGCTCATCTGAAGGCGATAAACTGGGATCATGAGATGGTTCTGATGACAGAGATGGCTGATCACTTGGGGATAGGCTCGGGGTCTCTGATGGATAGGCTGATGGCAGTGCAGAGACCGAAGGGGAGTGCACTTGGGGTTAGACTAGGCATAGTACTAGTGCTAGGCATTTCAGAGGGCGTCGGAGATGGTTCTGTTGACATGGATGGCTGATTACTTGGTATTAGTGATGGTACAGTCGAGGGTTGATAGGAAGGTTCAGTGCTCAAAGATGGATGATAAGAAGATAGAAAGAAATGAGTGATGACGGCACTGTCTTTATTGTGCACATCAGTGCTATGTGCTGCACATTCGACTTGACTTACCGCAAAACTTGGAACTCCACTCAAAGTAGGATTGATCGAAGGCTGAGAAGATGGCATAGTAGATAATGAAGGACGACTTGAGGTACTAGGTCCACTCGAGATACTTGGGCTAGACGATGGTTCCACACTGATTGAAGGCTAACGAGTATAAGAGGTTATTTAGTGATACATTGAACGGGTTATTATCAAATACGGTTTTGTATGAATAAATACAACTTACGACAAAGCTTGGGGCTCTTGTTGGGCTCTGTGAAGGAAACCTTGTTGGGGCCATCGTTGGCTGAATTGGAGCTCTAGTGGGGTGAACGACTTGGCTATATAAATTGGAATAGTGAGGGCTATACATATGTATTCAAATATGATATACAAACGTGCGCAACTTACTTCCTTGGTAAGGAATATAGAGGGGAACGGAGTAGCTTTAATTGGGCTTCGTGAGGGTGATCTAGTTGGATTCTGGGTTTGTGGAAGAGGAGAGGGACGACTTGTTGATGGCCGAATAGAAGGTTTTGGTGAAGGCCTTGAGCTAATTGATGGCTTAGAAGTAGTGGAAGGGTATGAAGTGATAGAGGGCCGTGCACTCGTTGATGGCTGTGGATATGAAAAGAAAATAGGATGAGATTGTACTGCCGCTTCAAGAAGATATCAAAGACACAATAGACTTACAAAACTGGTGGGGTTTGAGGTAGGAGGAAACCCCATGCACTGGTTATAGTTTCCCTCTCCCTCAATCCAGTAATGATGCACATTGCAACACTCCTGGAGAGTATTGTAAAGAGGCGGTGGTACCCAAAGATCCTGTTGACAGTCACGAACACAAGTTTCAACGTTGTTCTTGGAATAGTACACTAGAGTTTAGGTGTAGAGTTAGGAACCATACACAGACCATATGAAACAAAGCATACATCATTATCTTACTGCAAAGAGCTGGATCTTTGGTAGGCAGCTTTGTTGGACTCGATGTAGTTGTACTTACACCCATACATTGGTTGTAATTCTCTGGAAATGATGTTGATCACAGCATTCTTTGAGAGATCCCCAAAGTGGAGCCCATGTGGGATTTTCACAGTCGGCTAAGCACATTCCAACATCGTTACAACAATACCTTCGAGAGTAATAAGCTAAGTGAAGATAAAGATATAAATCGAGGTGAACAAAACTTGCAATAGTAAGTGAAAATTATATCGATCTTACCACATTGTGAGTAGGCAAATCCGAGTTGGAGCAGTAGTAGAAGCAGTATCTTGTAAATGGTCGCGGGGATTGGCATCATCTTTACTAAGTTGCTAATGATTTGAGCATATGTTATATTAGTTGAGTTATGATTTATGATACTGCCGACCAACATAAATTATGAGAACACAACTGTAGTACACGATACATGATCATATCATATGTATAATCGTCATCTGTTAAATTGCTCGTGTACCCGACACAAAACGAGTGCCAAATGACCCCAAATGATCAATACGGAGCCTATCTTTCCTCATTTACCACACTTCCCTTCTCATTTTAGTGAGTTTGTATTGCATTTTGTTAGCCACAGGTTTCTCATTTCAATACCACTTTAGATGAATACGAGAATCGTACATACACGAGTGTCCTCTATGCAGCTTTGGGAGGCTATGCAGTTTTGGCCTTCTCCCTTCACATTCTTGTCAATCACCAAGCTAGTGAGTGAAGTGAAGTAAAGAGTAGCCTTTAGTATAAGTATACAGAAGAATGAGCACGTTGATCTCTAGTGGTCATAAAATTATATCAGTAACATATTTATTAGATTAATAATCATGCTTTATTATCAAAACCACCAAGCAACTTGCTTTACATGTCTTCTTTTGATCAGCTTCATACATGGCTCGATAATACTACTTGTCACCGCACTGCTACTTAATGCCAACTTTGTGCTCAAATCATCATCGGTGATGCATGCAAACATGGTTGATAGTTCCTATATCGTCATGTTAGCTTGTAGGATACCCCCTGCTAACTTCGGAAAGAGAGTTGAGGTTGGATGTTGGTAGATATACTTTCATTAGTGACGTTCCTGTAGCCTGTAGTAGTATGATTTTGTAAAATAGGATTGTATTCACCACCATATCATATTACTGTTGCAAAGACGATGATATTCTACTCATAACAGTTTTCTGATGATTTGATACTGTCTTGCCACCAGAACCAACTATCACAGCAATCGTTTTTGTTGGTGAAGAAGTAACCCCCTGACATCCAGCTCGGCTGTTCACCATCATTCGCGCATGTGCCTGTATTCTCCCAGTCTGGGTACCACGGATCATCTCCTGCGAAAAGGTGGAAAATAGAGTATGATATACAAAGGGTTAGTTTGTTGTTATCATGATACTGTGTTAAACACTAAACCACCCAATCTGTTCTTACCTGTTGGAGGCGTCGGGACTGGTCCTGGTGGTGATATGGGTTCAGGGCCCGGACCAGGAGGACTCGGCGAGCTACATAAACAATCGACATTGTAGCTCCAATCGCATATCATCTTAGTTTGAGAGAAGAGTGTATTGACTCCGCATGGCACCCAGTCTCCTGGTTCGTTACCATTACAATAATAAAAGCCAGTACAATCAGTTGTTGGTATCATTGGATAATCTGCACATGTTCCGCATGAGTCGGCCGGGTCAATGAGTGGGTCAGTAGATGGATTTTGAGTTGGAGGAGAAGTAGTACCTAAGGGGGGTGTAGGACTAGGAGGACTAGGTCCTGTTCCTTCACAAGAACAAGTCACTGAGTAGGCCCAATTGCAAGTATCTATATTCTCATCAAAGAGAGTTCCCGAAGGACATGAGAAGATACCAACTGATTCACCGTTTGTGCATTGTATGTATCCGTCACAACCAGCTGTGGCTTGCTTCTCGTTTGATCCTGATGGACAAACGCCGCACGGAGGCTCAACTGTCGGAGCAGAAGTAGGCGGAGGCGTAGGTGCCTTCGTCGGATCAGGACTCTTTGTAGGGGCTATTGAAGATGACGGCTGTAAAGAAGGCTGAGTTGATAGAGATGGTGCTTCAGATGTAGTTGGGCTTGCAGTCGGAACAGATTCAAGTAGAGGTATCGGATCCTTTATAAGATCGACTGCCCACCTTCAGTGTTGAAACAAGAGAAGAAGAAGAGAGAGATGTTTAGATGTTGAGTTGATGCATATGGCAATCAAGATCAACTCGTGTCAATCAAATCTCACTCACCACATTACTCCTCGCAAACATTGAGCAAATGCATATTGATACTTGAT
>Ga0075439_10590_pt1 | contig 11223 bp, 10 predicted proteins | sample MintriSingleCell_FD_74264 | JGI IMG/M metagenome (GOLD analysis project Ga0075439, IMG submission 74264) | Marine eukaryotic communities from Monterey Bay, USA to study complex ecological interactions - Minidiscus trioculatus JGI Plate_4_G5... | ecosystem: Environmental > Aquatic > Marine >... | reverse complement strand
CCGACAAACACTTATACCCTTATCGCTTTATCGTTCTCTAACCAATCGTCGTGGTGATTTAAAGCTAACTCTACTCGCTATTGCTTTATTGTATACTCGAGATATAATTCCTCTCCTAACACTGCTGTCGTCACTACCAGTGCTACCAACACTTAGATCATTAGCTAATTTAGTAGTAAAGTTGATTAATATTGTATCATCTATATCGTTATCGAATTGATATACTTTTATCCCATCATTGTTCGAGTTAATGTTGGTATTATTTGTATTTGTATCAGTTGTGTCGAAAGAGGAGGATACCATGCTGCCGCTCATTTGCTACTCTCCCACCGCCGCCAATCAATCTATCAATCTAACCTTTAGAAGCTCTAGAGCTTGATGATGACTATATTATGAATAAGTAGGTAGGCGATTAGTTCTTCTTCACCTCCCCTCAATACGCTCGTGCTATTTTGCTATGCTTTTATCCTCTTTTATCACATGGAGGACACTTGTCAATTTTAATGCAGCCCTTTATCTTACCTAACGGCAATAAAATGTCTACCTGGGTAAAATTCAGTAGCCCTTGCCGTTCAAATCATTGCAATAGCAAAGAGTTTAACAGATAGGCGGCCGTATAGGAGAGATAATATAAGCAATATAGACATCATGAAGAGAAGATTAACATCATTATTATCCACTGTAGTCATCTGTACAAACAGTATTGCAATTGGCGAGAGCTCTGCTGAACAAATTAAAGTTATATCCTCTCAACACAAACAACAACAATCCCATCTACGATCGTCTAACAATAACCTACGCCAATCCTCCTCTACTACAAACAATAACAATATCAATGATATTAGTAATAACAATATGAGAAGACTAGGAACAGACTCATACTGCGGCAATAACTGGCAAACGGCACACGATACTTGCACAGACACTTGCTCGTTAGATGAAAATTGTGGTCCTGGTAATTATTGCTTTCATTATATATCCTGTACACCTCCATCTTCTAATAATAATGGCGATAGTAGTGGTAGCAATAATGAGCCGGTTCCGGCACCAAGTTTATATCAACCAATGTCAGCTTCGGTGCCCTCTCCCCAGACAGTTAGTGAAAGTCGCTCACCAAATTACATGCCAGCCTACATTGCATCCTTACCCATCCGTCCATCAACACCATCGACACCACCACCATTTACATTACCCAAACCAACACCAAACACATTAGCAAATCCAACATCCAACTATTGTGGTTATGGGTGGGAATCAGCTGTCGCGGAATGTTATCACGCCTGTCCATCTGGATTGGATACCGAATGTCCAGGAGGCAGAACTTGTCATTCATGGTTGAATTGTCAACAAGCACAAATAGACCCGGCTATATATAACGTCTGTGGTTTATCATGGTCACATGCTGCCAGTACATGTAGTACACGATGTTACTTGGGGAATGATGATGATTGTCCTCAAGGACAAAGTTGCTTTGGTGGTGTTCAGGCATGTGAGGGAAATGCCAACTTACCAGAATTAACAGCCGAAGATGTAGGATTAATACCCAAATCATATACAATCGAAGAAATAGCTATATTATTAGATGAAGAAATACAAAAAGAACGTGATGAAGAGGCCATGAGTAATCCACAAAATTGGTGGTGTGGTACAAGTTATAATAATATGTTAGAAACATGTACTAAACGTTGTACTACCGATGAAGAATGTAAATTAAATTCATGGAGTGAGGGATATTGTTTCAAAACTCCCGGTGGACCCAATGATTGTAAGACACCTGGTATACCTGCTAAAGAACCAGCACCAGAAGGTAGTAGATGGTGTGGATCAACATGGAATGATATGTTAGAAACATGTTCATCACAATGTGAAACGAATGATGATTGTATAAATTATGGTGGTACATGTTGGGAGGCACCAAATACATGTCAATATATTGGTGTACCCGTCAAGGAAAAGAGTGATATAAGTAGTTTATGGTGGAATGAATTATAATGATGCAATGACAAAATGTCACAAGGCATGTCCAGGAGAGACGGATGATGAATGTCCTGACAGTATGAGTTGCTTTAGTGGTAGTTCCTGTACTACTGAGGGTGAAGAGGTTATTCGTGAGGGATATAAATGTGGTACATCATGGCAACATGCATCTGATACTTGTGGTAAGGAATGTCAATCGGATGATGATTGTTCAAGTACTGAGGAATGCTTTGCAGATGTGGTGTGTGCATCGGAATTGATTAATACAAGTGGTAGTTACTGCGGTGCAAGTTGGGGTGCTACGTCAAGTGATTGTAGTAAGTCATGTACCGAAGATGATGATTGTCCTAATTCACAATGGTGTTTTTGGGTTGATTGTGATTTGACAAGTGAGGCTAATCAGTTCATGGTTAGTGGTGATACTATGAAGGAACAATCATCGCCACAGACTCAGTTTCAACAACCAGAGGAAACTGAGGAAGTTGTTAGCTGTAATGCCGAAGTGAAGCGTTGTCCGAATGGACAATTTGTTGGACGGGCGCAGCAGTTGAATTGTGACTTTTACCCTTGTCCTGCCCCCGCTCCGGGCAGTGAAGAAAGTAGTAGCGGAGGAGGTGGAGAAGAAAGTGGAGGGACGGCTACTGCCCAACAACAAGATTCCCCTGTTGCTGCTTCTTCAACCAGTGGTACACCAAGCGGCGGCACCGACTTATCGGGCTGGGGATCTACACAATTAGCTCATGCATGCTCTTCTGACGGTGCTGGCAACTGTGGTCTATGCCAAGGTGATTGTAATTCAGACGACGACTGTCAAGATGGATTGGAATGCTTTAGTCGAGGACAAGGTGAAATGACAAGTGTGCCAGGCTGCATCTCGGGAGGTGAGGGCGACAAGCCTGGTATGGATTATTGCTATACGCCTTTCCAACCGACCACTACGACCACGTCAACGACCACAACATCAACAACTACTACCACAAAGCAGCAGTATACACCTGGAAACTTGGATTACAAACGTGAATGTACGGCTCAAGAACCGTGCGGTATGTGTGAGGTGAGCATATACATTTTACCCTTTCTTCTGTTGTTGCTGTGACTAGTCTATCTCTAACTTCTTCTCAATTCCATTCTGTTCAACTATTTACTTAGGGAGACTGTGATAATACATCACATTGTGTGGATGGGTTAGAGTGTTTTTCTCGTGGTATAGGAAGTGTGGACTTGGTGCCCGGCTGCCTGGGATTGGGCATTGCCGGCATGGACTACTGCTATGATCCAACAGCACCCATCATATCAGAGGCTCCACCAACGAATCCCCCTACAGAGCAAGCATATGCCGGCTGTAGTGCCGAGGTACGCTTCTGTACGGGCGGTCAGGTATTGTATCAAGATCCTCAAAATGATTGTCAATTCCCATTATGCCCTGGAGCTAGTCCACCGAGTGTAGTATCTCCAAGTACCAGTCCACCCACGGCACCACCTGTAGCATCATTTGACGGTTCTTCATCCTATTGTGGGTACAGTATAGCTCAAGTCAATGGTAACTGTGCCAGTGCCAAACCATGCCCCTCAGGACAAAGCACAGACTGTGATGGATTGGAGGTATGTTTCACAGATACGAGCTGTGGAGGATCAAGTTCAGAAGAATCTACTGCTGCCAGAACAACAAGTACAAGTGCCACTACTACCGCATCCATTGAAACAACTACCGCCGCGATGCAATTGTCAGAAGAAGAGATTTGTGATAATCTCTGCCTTGACGTCCTTCCAAGTGAGTTCTGTCCAACAGACCTCAACTTGCCCAACTGTCTCTCGGTTGGAATAGGTGAAGTATGTGAGTCCGATGGAGAATGTGCCACCGATGATTCATTGAACAACTGTGGAACATATGACATTTATGTCAAGGTGGCATGTGGATTCAATACTCCCACTCAAGGTCAGCTTATGAGAGGTACATTGCCTCCGACGCCTCAGCCGTCTAGTCCACCAACACCACTGCCTTCTTTATCTCCAGCTACGGTAGATCCAACTCTATCACCCGTACTTCCAACAACAGCCCCGACAATTGAGGCCGAACAAATGGCCATGCAGTCTGCCGCCGCTACTTCTGATTCAAATGTTAATGATCAGATACTTTCCACAGCTGATACTCCAATCACCATTGAACAAGCCATTGCTAATGCCACGGCTAATGCAGCCTTATCATCATCATCCCAAGCAACACAACAACCAATACAAGAGTATGAAAGCAATGTTGCCGCAACCTTTACATATGATAGAAGTCCAGGTGAGGATACCAACGAGGCAATTCAGCCGCCGCCATCAGACTCAAATGAATGGTTTGGTACTACACATGGTGATGAACCAATAGAAGAAGAAGAGAATGATAATAATAACCATGGATATTCGGCCGAGGGTTGGAACTTTGATACCTACTTTAAACACTCAAGAAACGCGGGACAAAGGATAACGAGATCGATTGCCACAATAATTGGGATATTGGTGGCTTATTTGGTATACTAAATGATGATTAGAAAAGTGTAGACTAAGTTTATAATACCATAATTCATAGTATTCTACTCTCAGAGCGATATAGCCTGCCTCACATCACATAGACTTGAACACCTTGACTGAAGAGCTTGAGGGAGAGCTGGGCTGGGGAAAACAAGGATACCCAAGGATACCACAAACAAAATACAAAATGCAAAGAGTTAGTGGCTGAGATAAGATGAGATAGGAAGAGCAAGTACATGCAATACAATCGGTTTTATATACTGATAATAAAGTCAATAAATCATTTTTAACACTCTTTCGATTGGTGGGGTTCTGGCGTTAGAAATCTTGATAGTTCTGTACTTATTGCAATCTACTTTCATACTTTTTTAATCCCCTTGCATCATATAAAGAGACGATAATATACAGTGTCTTCAATATACAGTGCTTCCCTATAATAAAAGATGCCGACATTTGCAGCAACTGAGGAAAATTATACTGCTGCAGAATTAGAAGAAAAGAATATAGAATTTGATAAGTTTCTTCATGTATACAAACAATATAAATCATATCAAGAACTGTTATCAAAATTGGAGGAGGCCGTGGATAGTGATGAGAGGGATTATTATATGAGATGTGCTCATCATTTGTTACAATGTGAGGAAAATGGTATGAGGTTAGGGGAATTGCCTATGTATGAATCAAAGAAGAAGGGATATCAGCTTTCGGATAATCCCTGGGAAACTTCAGATTCGGAAATGAAAATGAAGTCAGATGGTATGGATTCAGATAGTATGGCGGAAGCTAACAGCTCGATACCACTAGAGAAGTTAAAAGAGGTATTATTCCGACCGGGTATGAAGTTGAAAGGTCATATTGTGGTGCCTGGGTTGGGCGATGATAGTCCCAATTATGATGAGGAGGGCAATGAGATGAGCGATAGTAACGAGGACGAGGAAATAGTTTCTATACAGCGCAACAGGGGAGGAAGAAGTGATAATAGTAATTCAATGCCAAATGAAAGGGGAAGAGCCTCTTCAAACACAGATGAATCAAATGAAGGTGAGGAATCAAGAAAGTCGTACGAGTTAGTTATTATGGAACGGGGAGACGATCCTCTAGGAAATTATCAAATATGTGCCTCTCATGCCGCATATGGGGATGAACAATGTGTAAGGATTCAATTAAGCATCGAAGAAGTAGAAGGTAGTGATACTAAAAGAAAAAGACTCAGGGTTGAATACTCTGATGGGGAGACTAGCTGTAGTGGATATTGGAATGAAGAGAAGTTTCGATTGGAGGGTAATGTTCGTCAAAGACTCCAAGCGAATGATGGTATCTTCCATACAAGTGAGGTAACCCATGTCTTCACATTGTATCCTTGTACGGGCTGTTTCCCGGCCGGTAGGGATGAGGGTGAAACGACTATTGCAAGTGCTGCAACCAAGAAGTTGACCAATCAGGATAACAATTCATCCATTCCATCGCTAGAAGTAGATCTTCTATCAAGGGATACCGCCGCCATTGCAGCACATCGCAAAAGGACTGAAGATGTAATGAAAGTTTGTATGTCAGGATTCGTGAGTATCTTTGTCATCCCACCACCTTTGGAAAGACCTGATATGATGAAGTTGCGGATGTTTTTGTCTCTTTTGGAGCATCGGCCTGGTGAACTTTCGTCTATTGAATCACAACTCAATGAGAAGCAAAAACTCTATTGGAAACTACGTAACGTGGATTTTAGTGAACTCTTGACTCAAGTACATATAGTCCAGGGTGAGCACACTTGTGCACTATTCCGTTCAAGGGCCGCCTTGTTAGATTCATTTCACTTCAATACTATTCAAGACCAGGATAAGTTTATAGCTGAATGGAAAGAGAAGAAGATGGATCTACAAAAGGCTCATAAACAATGGGATGTGGTTAATTTTCTGATGAAGTATACAGCTCAAATGGTGGCCACTTTTGAACCTGGTGGTCTAAATCCTAAACATCAGAGCCTCATATTTACTTCTATGCACCGGCTCCATGTCAGCTATGAGTGCTTGGAAAGTTCCTATCGTCGAGCAGAGAAGAGATTGACGAAAGAGGAACTGACAAAGTATGAGATTAATACAGATCAGCAACATCAAGAAGGTCTGAAGAATGTAGATTGTATTATATGTCAAATGCCTTTACTTGACGAGGGAGGAGAAGTAGATATGAGTTGTTTGTACAAGCTGCCTTGCTCACATTGTTTCCACAAGAAATGTGTTGAACAATGGCTACATAACAACTCGACATGTCCTGCTTGCCGGTTAGACTTGACAAATGATAACTAAAAGAAGCAGTAAAAGTAATAGCAATATTAATTAGACACTCAGGAGGATGCCATAGGATACCATAAAAAAGTGACACATCTTATGCACTTTTCTTACCTTCCTTCTGGTAATAACAAATGTATCAAATGAGGATATCCCACTATAAATAATTGTTCATAGACTATATACATTAGTAGCTTTTAATTTAGCCAATTATAACTAGAACATAGCACTTTTCTGTAGCAAAGTTCAGCTAAGAGCTGCACCCATTTAGAACAACAAATGATACAAAGATAGATAGCAGCCAGCTCTCTAGTTCCACTTCTTGCGGCGACACTCGGGCTTGTGATTCATATACTCTTCATCAATCTCTAGAGCGGTACGATCGGCAGTCTCGGGGAGGAAGAAGTAGACGAATAAGATAGCAACAAAAACGACAACAGCAAAGAAGATGAAGCAAGCAGTTAACGAAGCAGTAGAAGCCATTGGGAATAGATATCCAACGATTGTGGTCCAGACTAATACAAGTTGAGAGTGATAAGTAGTTAAGAGTTAGCAAAGAATGAAGTACATATGATGTGCACAAAAAAAGATGACTCACACCAATTTGAGAAAGTTGAGAGACTGTTGGCCTTGCCACGCTCACGCATGGGGAACATCTCAGCACTGTAAGATGCGCGTTAGCACATTTATTAGATGAAGAGAGGTGATTGTAAGTTAAGTTAGTATATGTGGTTTGTAAAGGCAATCAAGTCAAGGCAAATGAAGTTCAAATGAAGCAGCAGTATTACCGAGACTTCATAATCATATTGAACACGAGCATCTCATGATAAAACAATACAAACGCGGACTTTCCAGACAACCCACACTACGGGACCCCAACTGTACGCGAATCCGATAACGTAAAGAGCACAAAACACAATAATGCCAATGCCTAGGCTCTGGTTGGCGACATCTCCGGCATGTGCTTCGTCAACTCCTGATAAAGAAGCTGTCACAATGAGGGCAAAGCACATGAGGATGCCTCCACTGAAAAGAATCTTCACACGGCCAAACTTCTCAATCGTAGCCATTGTAATGAAGGTAGAGAAGAAGTTGATGACGTTCAAAGCAAGGCTGCCGTAGATACCGCCCTTGCTGCCAAAGAAGTCATCGAAGATAATGGGTGCATAGAACATGATTGCATTGATACCAGATAGTTGTTGGAAGGTCTGGAGAAGCATACCGCAGACAGTACGGCTCCTCATCTTGTTGTTGGAATTGTCGAATACCTCGCTCCAGGTTGCCTCTCCTAACTCCTTCTTCTCGTTATGTTCGATTGTTAATTCTGTGCATATGAGCAGGAGAGATACTTGAGACTCTGCCTAGGTAGGATATCTCAAACATGTACACCATCAAGTAGTCAACTTACCTTCAATCTCCCAGTCAATCTGATCATCAAACCTTACCTTCTCCAATGCCTTACGAGCATCATCCTCCCTTCCCTTGGAGATAAGGAAGTGTGGAGACTCGGGCATGATAGTTAGTAAGGCAAGGAGAGAAATAGAGAAGACAATGTTCCCACCATAAGAAATACGCCACCCCTCATCCCAATCAGCAAGGAAGATGTTCAGGATAGATGCAAGAAGTATACCAGCTGTGATTGCTAGCTGCCACAACGTACCCATCGACCCCCTATGATCTTCTGGGGCAACTTCTTCGATGTATACAGGCGAGCACATACTAAGCATCCCGATACCGAACCCAGAGAGGAGTCGAGGAATGTAAAGCATAGGCATATTCACAGCTGCAGCTTGAATAGCAGCTCCAATAGTAAAGGTAATAGCACCCCAAATCCTAATTAAGATATGGTGTGACATATGATATGCACAGAAATGGACACATGATATAGCATTTTAGTGAACATATGATATGCACAAAACAGACATATGATATGAGCACATGATGTGCATAAGGACAAGATAAAGAACAGGATAACTTACATGGTAGATTTACGTCCACGTCCATTGAATAGATATGGGGCAAATAAAGCTCCAACTGCGGCACCAGCTCCAAATAAAGCTAATAGGGGAATGATCATACACTTTAGATGTTTGCCATTGCAATAGATAACTTTGTCAAATCTTATCATTAAAGATACTAACTTACCATTAATCAACCCTGTCTCCTTATCAATCTGGCTCTGAGATGCTGTATCCCACCCGAAGTGTGTGTTGAATCCGTCCATTACGAATGTTCCTCCTTTAGTATCAGATTTGAATATAAATCGAAGTCGAAGAGGATATCATAATATGAGCAGCAGTGGGGAGCTAAAATATCCACACACTATTGAGTAAACAATTAACTTTACCTGATCCACCCATATCATAACCAAAGATCAAACCACCCAAGGCTGCCGTGACGGCAACGGCCCAAACAAAGGGCTTAACTTGTTTATTACTCCTCGTCAATTTACGCATGACAAGATCAGATGATTTCTTTTGTGATTCGACATCTTTTGTCTTCTTTGATTGTTCTTGTGCAAATGGATCTTCGATATCTTTTGCTTGTTCGGGTGTAGTATCTTCTTCTTGTTCAATGTCTTCAGGGACATCATCGCTGATCGATGGAGTAGTGTTTACATCGTCGACGGCGGGGGACGGGGCGGTGGCGACACCGCTAGCACTGGCTGTGCTTGCTAATACGCTGAAAGGGTTACTATCTTTAAGACTGGTGTTGTTGATGTCAACCTTTGTTGTTTATTTATGATGCTTGATGCTTTGATCGTTGATTGATTGCTATGCAGATGGCGCCAATGTTGATTGCAATGAGTCAAATATGAGAACACTTGAGAAAAACTGTATGTGACATAGAGCTGACTTTACTGACACCAGCGCAACTTCTTGGGGTTTATAATTTATTATAGTAGTGGCCGGAGATAGTGGCACGATCAGACAGTCGTTCCGTTGTTTAAATTGTCTCGTGAGAAAGAACTGAAAGGATAAACAATTTTTTAACCTTGCTGCTTTGTAAGTATTCTTTGTTTAGTGCGATGATGATGTCCTCGATGATATATAACAGCTTCATTATAGTTGTCAATGTGTACCTAAAACCATCTAATTCCTACTCTTGAACTTGATCTCATGTTGCTGCTTAGCTGTGATCTCCAACTCGATTACGAAACAAACTTAACATGCTTGACAAATTCCACATCCAACAAGGCCAACTCCAATCCCTTCTTCACTCTATTCGGACCTCTGAAATCAATTTCCACTTCACCAACCGGATCAACATTCACTACTCGCACTACACCCCCCATGGCAACTATCGCCGTTGATATACGATTAACTTCCGCTTGTACTGCGTCTAATGTTAGTTCCGTCGGTGTACCACCATCTTCACTATCTTCTTCTGGATCAACTTGTATAACCTCACCCAACTTCATACCAAACTTTTCTTTTAATACACGTTCAATACCCATTTTCATTGTTACCGTCGAGCTAGCACATGATCCACATGCTCCCTCTAATAGTAGGTAGACATTCCCTGTCTCTACATCTACATTTTGAACTGAGACATTACCCCCATCGGAAATTAGATATGGACGTACTTCATCTAAGACTTTGTCAACATTTGATGGATTTAATTCTAATGCTTCGCTGTCATCATCTGTTAGGGATGTTACTGATTGTATAGCCTTGTCGACTGATGCGTCAAATGGTGATACTACCTCTTCTTCTTCTTTGGCATTTGGGTCTTTTGGAGGTGCTAATGATTCAATTGATGATAGGCCGGTATTATCTACAAACAATGGAGCAGGCGGAGGTGGAGAGGAGGATGTAGCCGCACGTGATTCAGCCATCATTTGTAAATAGTCATCTAACTCGTCTTCATCCATATCATCTTCATCTTCGTCATCGAATTCATATTCATCACCAACTATCCTAACATTATCTGCCGTTAATGCTGCATCACTATCATTATTAACGTCATAATCAGAAGGTACCATACCCCAACCAATACCATTCTCCAACGTACCACCAGCATCTACAACTTTACTTCTCCAACTATTTGCAAAATCTTCCATTGTACTCTTTTGTGGATATGAAAATGACAATGCACGAATATAGGATATGTCATCTTTGGATTTGATGGATTGAAAGTAGGATATGTCAGTGGATAAGTTACGTGTTATTGATACATGTTTAACATGTTCCCATCCATCTCCTGACCTGTTTTAAGTGAGTGTTAGATAGTGATGTGTATATGATAATATGAGATTGAGATATTACAAACAGTACTTGTGTAATATGAAAGGTAGACGACGTATAACCTCTTAATGAGATACCAACAACAAGCATATACATACACTGCCAGCGTGCAGATACTATAGAATTATATATAATATATATATATATAATATATATATATATATATATATATATATATATATATATATATATATATATATATA
>Ga0075439_13797_pt1 | contig 11224 bp, 8 predicted proteins | sample MintriSingleCell_FD_74264 | JGI IMG/M metagenome (GOLD analysis project Ga0075439, IMG submission 74264) | Marine eukaryotic communities from Monterey Bay, USA to study complex ecological interactions - Minidiscus trioculatus JGI Plate_4_G5... | ecosystem: Environmental > Aquatic > Marine >... | reverse complement strand
TAATACTGTGTATTCTTTACTTGATATAACCGCATGTGATATGCAGCATCAACACGGAATTAAGACTAGCTGGCACACACATCATATTTAGCTGTGAAAGATTAAATTAATGAGCCTCAACGCTAACTTTGTAAATTTTTCATGTACGTTCATACTAATTTGATCAGTGTAATTATTTCAACGTCACTTATTAAGCCCTTGCATTAGAAACACAAGGAGGCTTAATAAATAAGGAGAAGCCGATCAACAACACCATTGTTAGATGTGTTGCCTCCTACTACTACTCGGCGTCAAATTTTGCAATCTCCTCCGCCGGTTGTTCGCCAAATGGCCGCTTTTATTCTTAAATGACCACGAAGTAGGAGCACAATAAAAAGCTGTTGGAGTTACGATACCTAGGGTAAACTGAAGATAGTAATTATGATAATATCCTTCGCAATTTCCTTCTCGAGGTGCACCGTACCTCCTGCTACTTTGTTACTATCAGCCTCTATCAGTGATTGGCCTAATGATGGAGTCTACTAACAAATCAACAAGCAGCAGTGCAAACGATGATGGCGAAGAATGGCTGCAAGTGAATAATAATGTTAACTCTCATAGTAAATTATCAACATTTGCAGCAAACAACGATGAGGAATTGCAATCTCTATCCTCCCATACTGATGGCGGTAGTAAAAGGAAGAATAAGAATAAGTTTCAATCATTGGAACTGGGTCATGATGATAATCACAGTTATTCATCAGACGATGGTTCAGAGTCGTCAGACGATGAAGAATATGAACTAACCGATAATCAGTATGAACCAACGATATCCGATCATATATCTGGTAATACCTCTTCATTAGTATCAACAATTATATGGCGTACTAAAGAAAAGATACGTTGTCGTATATTACTACTATTGGCAACACTACTAATAATCATATTAATAGTCTATACAAAGCAAGGTGACGGTATCTCATTATTAAAATCATCTAATGATAATGATAAGAAATCACATCCTCCCGGTGCGGTAGGTGTTGGACATGCATCCTACGATGCTATTGAATCAACATATCTATATGAATATAAGGCACAATTAAGTTTATATAGACATCGTACGTCTGGTGCTGAGTTTTTAACATTTGTTCCTGATAAAAGTGGTAGTGAAGGTAGTTTTGGTAGTAGTAGTAATGAAGGTGGAAGTGGATATGATCCAAAGCCTGATAAAGTATTTGGTATTGCATTTCGTACTAAACCGGAGAGTTCTACGGGCGTTCCTCATATATTAGAACGTGAGTTTGTAGTGTTGTATTTGCATGTGTTAAATTGTGGGCATTTAAAAATCTCATCAATATTATACATGAAACATCTTTTGTTTCAGACTCGGTATTATGCGGATCAAGGAAATATCCATCTCGTGATCCATTTGCACATTTATTAAAAGGGTCATTACAAACGTTCTTAAATGCCATGACCTATCCCGACAGGACTGTTTATCCAGTGGCAAGTCGTAATAGAGCCGACTTTCGTAATCTAATGGATGTATATCTTGATGCTGTATTCCATCCACGAGCTGTGGAAGATGAAGGATGGTGGGTATTACGACAGGAAGGTTGGAGATATGATGAAGTTGGTGCTGACGAAGAAGTAGAAGATACAGAAGAAGATGATGAAGAGAATAACAACAATCGTCGCAACCTCGATGGTAGTGAACGTGCCGAGTTTGAATACAAGGGTGTAGTATTCTCCGAAATGAAGGGTGCATATTCAGATCCAGAAGGTTATTTAGATCGTATTACACAATCATTACTGTTTCCCGATAATCCATATCACTTTGATTCGGGTGGTGATCCAGCTATTATACCAACACTAACTCGAGAAGAGTTTGTTGCGTTCTATAAAAAGTATTACCATCCAACAAATGCTCGATTATTTGTGGCAGGAGATGAGAGTGACGTGTATGACGCACTCGGTAGAGCTGATAGATATATGAGTCCAATGGGATATAATCCGGAAAGTCGATCTGATTCTATAATCAATTATCAACCGAGAAAGTTCAAGAATGCCATAAGAGAGCGTAAACCATTTGCCGTAGCTGCAAGTGAAGGAGACGAAGGAGGTGATACCGAGAAGCATATGCTTTGTGTGACATGGCTAATCAATACACAACCACTAAGCCCTATGATGGAATTAGCATGGATTGTATTGGATAGTTTATTGTTGGGCAAGCCATCATCACCTTTACGAAAAGCATTAGAGGATAGTAATCTCGGTGAAGAGACGATTGGTGGAGGATTAGATGATGAATTATTACAGTCGACATTCGCCATTGGTATGAAGGGCATTGAAAATCGTGAGAAAGTGAATGAATTAGAAGACTTAATAATGGCAACACTTCACGAGATTGATTCGGATGGATTCAATCAAGATGAGATTGAGAGTACCATGAACACAATTGAATTTCAATTACGAGAAGGCGGTGGCGGCTTAAGAGGTATGGAAATCTTCCTAGGTGCTCTATCAAAGTGGAATTACGATCTCAGTCCAAGAGATGCGTTAGTATACGAAGATGCATTAGATCAAATGAAGGAAGAAATAGATAAGACTGGGTCTAATGTCTTTCAAACTATGATTCACGATAGTCTGCTCGGGAATAATCACCATGTTGTGTTGGAGTTGTACCCTAGCACAACTCTCGAAGCAGAGCAGTTACAAGATGCAAAGATTCAAATCTCAAGAGCACAATCGAGAATGAGTGATGAAGAATATGAAAGTGTCATCAAGAAAGGTAAAAAGCTAAAGCAACTTCAGGAAACTGAAGAGACTCCTGACGTATTACAAACCAATCCTGCATTAAAGATTTCGGATATAGATCCTACGCCTATCGAGTATCCAATCCATGTTGAAGAGAATGCATTTAAATCCGGAATCAGAGTGGTTACTCATGAGGTAGCAAGTAGTGGCATAGCGTACATTGATATTGGACTTGACGTTTCTATGATACCATATGAAGACATAATCTTATTGCCGTCACTCATTACGCTTTTGAATGAGGCTGGCACGAAATCGGAGAATGGTACAGTAATGTCTGATGCAGAATTTAGGTAAGTATAATCTTGGCTAGTATGTTCTGTATCCATTTCAACAACCACTAACGTTATCCAACTTCCACTTCACAGAAATTATGTTGGCAAGGTAACCGGCGGTGTATACGCTTCACTTGAGATAATGTCAGTTAAGCCAGAAGGCCAAGATGACGAAACAAAGGTACTTCCTGGTGTCAACATGCTCACAATGTTATTTATTCGAGGAAAGTGCACCGAAGAGAGAATCCCTGACCTCCTTGACGTGATGGGGAAGGTATTGGATGAAATTAATTTTGACGACTCACAAAGTATCCTACAGAATGCACTCAAGTCTAATCTTAGCTCAAAGAAGGGCTCGGTGGCTAGTAGAGGGCACAGTTTTGCCAATCAAAGGATAAGAGGTCGTTATTCAGTACGAGGTAAGAGTTATATGTATTATCAGTTTCTCTATTCAATGTAATGCATATACCCCAACCCAATCTCAACTGCCCCACAACAACACACAGAATTCATTGACGAAAAGCTGTACGGCGTTTCTAGCTTAGAAAGTTATGCGGAGATACTTGATATGGTAGCCTCCGACTGGGGAAAGTTTGTTGTAAGGCTGAAAAGGTTGCGCAACTTGATACTCAATGGCAATCGAAGTGGAGTGATAATGAATTTAACAGGCGACAGAAGAGTCTTGGATGCTATATTGGACAAAGCAGAAGATTTCCTTGCCAACGATTTACCTGTTGACCTTGGCAATCCATCTGAGCCTACTCCTGACTTTCGGGTTGTTGAGCATCCATGGGTTGAAAAGGCTAGAGAAGATATGCTCAAATCCAATCCTGTGAGAGATGAGGGTATTGTTGTCTCAACTCAAGTAGCTTATGTAGGAGAAGGTGGGCGCATGTATGATGTCGGTGAGCAAGTCAAGGGCAGTACCTCTGTCGTATCGCACTATCTAACGACAGGATATATGTGGGACGTCATACGAGCAAAGGTGAGCAAGGTCATTAATCTTTGAGTCCGTTTGTTTGAGTATGATCTACACCCGACTGACTTAACACATACTTATCTTGTAACCCCTTTATAGAATGGTGCGTACGGGGCATACTCCAAGTTCTCACATGAAGATGGAATATCTACTCTCTACACATATCGTGATCCCAATGCACCACAAGATACATTAGATGCATTCCATGATGCTGCCGGTGAGCTCTTAAAAGATGCCAAATCATCTACCTTATCTCAGAATGATAATGCTGCCATTACTACTGCAATTATTGGCACCGTTGGTGGTATGGATGGCTCGGCACTATCCGCAAAAGATGCAGGCTGGGTTGCACTTATTCGATATTTACATGGAGGCTCTGCCTTGGGTCGACAACGATGGAGGAAGGAGGTACTTGATACATCAGTTGATGACTTTATTGACTACGGCCATCGCTTGAAATCGTGGAGAACACCCTCAGTTGCTATAGTTGCATCACAGACGGCTCTTAATGATATGGACAGGGAAATGTCGTTGTTCAAAGCACAGTGATTAGATAAAGATAGGAGTACAGTTGAGTGGTTGAAAACTGACGATCTCTATGTATTACTAAATACTAAATCTCACAAACACGAATGCACTTACAACTCTGACTTCTCACAACTTGTTTATCTACTGCTAAAAGTATGTATGATCAACAACTAAGAAAAGACAAGACTTTGTGGGGAAAACCGAGCTTTATGGTTTAGTAATCTTCTTCTTTCGCAGGGCTACTGCAAGCTTTTTGTGACAATCCTTCATCTTGTTTCTAATCTCATCGTTTTTAGGTTGAGCAGGGTATGCTCTTTCAAGCCAACCAGTGTAGGAGGTAGTTGCCTTCTTGGATGCTCCGGTAATTTGAACACGCAAAGTTTCCTCTACTCCTTTCGCATTATACTTTCGAACTTTTCTGTCAATGTTCTTGTCGCAGGTACTGACAAGAATAGCAAGGGCTTCAATACTATGCACCTTTCGTTTTTCACTACTCAAAGGAGAGATTACGCTGTGGCAAAGAAACGACCAGAATAGAGAATACTGTCGAACGTTTTTGCAATATGCGATGACGAACGATAGCATATTCGACCCAGTTATTGAATCAGCACTACGACGATCCAATAGTTCGCAAGCTAGGACAATAGCTGGCATAAGCTTGATTACCTCCTTTGTATCACACTTGTACAATAAACTGCATACGGCCATTGCAGCGGCTTTCCTCAAGGTTCCAAAATTGACTGTAAAGGACTCTGTCAGTATGTCCATACCTTGTTCGATTAGTAGCAGAAGTTTGTTTGTATTCCACTTAGCTATATCTGAACTACACCACCAACGAATCTTGGCCAACGCTTCCTCCTTCTTTCTGAGGTCGCCGGAGTTATATAGTAAAACAACTTGACGGATTTCTCTCACCGATGGGCCTTTAGGAGGTGGAGGAACGTGACTCCACGGGTTAACATCTGTCCTCAAGTACAGGGGTACTGTTTTAGATTGCTCTTCTTCCAATAATTGACGATATGAATCAACACCCTTGAATAATGGATTATCTCCAAATTTGGGGTCCTCTTCAGTTACATGAGCTAAAGCACTCGCCGATTCGTCTTGCTCAGACTTTGCATCCCGAGGAGATACTAAGTCCCCGCCCATTTCACTAGTGAGAACAGTGGCCAATTCCAATGAAGTAGTTGTGGTAGTAGCGGCGGCGGCGGCGACAGTATGAGTCTCTCCCTCTTCAATAACAGAGGCCAAGGACGACGTTATATCACCACTACGACGCACGACACTATCCTCCGACGTTGAATTATTATTACGAGATGATGATTTGTTAGTGATCTTGGGGGTTTGGTGGAAAGTGACAGTAGTATTGCGAGGAGATGATACATTTCCTACTGCTTCGGTCGACTTTCCAGGAGGACGATGCACGAAACTGTCTTGTTCGTCATCATCAAATTCTCGAGGCGTAGTCAGATTAGTCTGAACAGATGACATGTCAACAGATGACATCTCATCGTTGGCAGCACTGCTCAACCCAACAGATGAAAGGTTGTCATCTGTCGAAGCAGTTGTTGTAACAGTTAGTGTAGTCGACTTCATCGTGTCCACCGAGGCAGTAGTTGATGAGGAAACCGATGTATCAGCGGATGTCTCGGAACTTAGAGCAGGAAACTCAATGTCGGGGAATACCTTCCTAACCAACTTCATTCCATCGACGATTGAAAGCTTGGTGCCAAGCTTCTCATTGACGATCTTGACGATATCCGATTCACTCTCGATGGTCATACGTTTACGTTTGAGTGCGCCTTTGAGAGTCGAAGTGAACAGATTGTTGATCTTGTCAGGTACTACCACCACATTGTGTTTATCGAATAAAGCTTGAGCTGCCCTTGACCATGGTATCCGACCACTGCCTTGATAAAGTCCATCTTTTCCAAAAAGGAACTCAATCAGAAACAGGCCTTGTTCAGCAGAAAACTCATTCCACAGAATTGCAAACGGATTGATCTTCTTACAGTGTCTCGTGATTTTGGTGAATGAATGTAGTCCTTCTTCATCAACACTGATGTTATTTTCAATCAACTTGGACTTAAAGCTGGATAGGACACTCTTGAAAGCCTCGTTCGACCATGCGGATATATTAGGTCCGTGTACCTCCCTGAATGCAAAAAGTACTTCTTCCAATATCTCTTCCTGTTAACAGCAACAGTAGTAGAGTCAAAGTAGAAGTGAGAAAATATCAAAGCAAAGTTGGACAAAGCTGAAAGAGGAAAGAAGAAAAGACGTACCTCTTCGTCACTAAGTTTGGACCGAGACTCTTTCAATTCCTCAACATCGTCCTCCAGACCATCTACTCTTCCCACTACTTGATTGACTCGAGTCTCTAGAGACGAATGATTCTTCTGACCATTCTTAACAGCCCTCGATAGTTTCTTGAGCTGCTTATTGAACTTTTCATTATCGTTCTCTACGCTAAGGAGCCGTGCTAAAACCTCGCCAAAGGCTGGTGATTCTAATTTCTGTTGTACCAACTCTTTCATATCGGCATTCTCACTTGACAATTGATTATAACGTAGAAGGAGAGTCGTCACAATCTCTGCAATCCTCGCTGTGTTATCCGTGTTGTTTTGTAACATATTCATGAGCTGATTGATATTAGCCTGCTCAAGTGATATAGCTTGATCATTATCCTCCGTAACCATTTGCGAAGACGATAGTACTGTACCACTCGATGTACTGGTAATCCTTTGCTCATCGGCAACTTGACCTTGATTCTCACCTCCTACCGCATTATTTGTTTCATTGGAGTTGTTCTCGTCCTGTCCTCCAACCCGATGCTGCTGTTGCTCAACACCAGCATCATTATTGTCAGTATCGTCTACTGCTGTAACCTCTTGATATGATGTATCTCGATGATTACCATCATTAGTGGCTGACTCCTTATCCACGCTCTCATCAACTGTGTCGACAATTCTGCCTCGTCCGAATTGTCTAAAGCCTTGGTAATGTCATCATTAGTAGAACGACAATCACTATCTACCACATTGGGAGGTGATGAGCCGTCTTTAGGCATATGAACTTAATTATATCTGTTAAACAAATGACGAAACAAAAAAGTGTCAGAAATCATTGGTCTAAACTTAAAAAACGACGCAAACAAACGATAACAGTGTGAACAAATGAACGTACCTGATAATTGTATATTATTATTCAGTTGTTGCAATTGTTTATTGTGATTTGTAATTCAATTCCTTGGGTTGTTTGGTTGGTTGCTTTGTTGTTCAATGTTGTTGCTTGTGTTTTGAAAAATTATGAAAGTGAGCTTTGAAAAATCTTGCCAGCCACTCTCAACCACAAAAACTCCTTTAAAGTAACACCTCGTCCAACATTTCATATTTGTGTATTGATAATATAGCAGGATATATCCCTTATCCAATGTATAACTCATAGCTAACACTACTAGCCAATGCCCATCGATGTACGATGTGAAAGCTGCTCACGCCAACACGTCTTCTACAAATCTACTTCATATCTTTTGATACCGACACACTTGTACTGTGTTGTATATAATGATGATGCCCAACACATAGTGTAGACTCTATGTATACAAAAGAGTAGCATCACTGATGCATTATAATTTACAAAGTATTGTTGTTTGGCTGGTCGGTGGCATATTAAGATATGAGAGTAGCTCCTCGACGTATATGTATATCCTCGAGAGGATGCTCACATCAGTATAATCATCTCAGCTCAGTTACTATGAATTCATGTCCACATATTCTCCAAAGATATAAGTTCCCCCCATAATAAACATTGGCAATTTAGTTGCAAAGCAGAGGCTAGGGGTATTATTGGGCATTTTCATCTCGGCATGTGAATGGCATAAACGGAAAGTAAGGTAAAGAAAGACGAGAGAACCCTTTCTCAAAACAAAATGATCATTTTATGTTGATACAAACCCTCTTATAAGAGAGGGGAAGAAGGAAATGTGGATGATATTGCATCATTAGATATGTATATTGAGATGTTGCATAGATTATCTTCTAGATTACTTAGCAGGGTATGATGCAAACATTGAGGATATTAAACGTATCTACTTCCACTCTCAACTTGTATTACTATGACGAGCTTGGACTAGCTTCATCCTTTTCACTGTCTACAACTTGTTCTTCACCTTCATTCGATTGTTTTGTGTCATCACCTTCACTCGTCGATTGTTGTTGATCATCAATACTTTCCTTAACTTCCTCATCAACATTATCCTCAATGTCTCCTGTTCCTCCATCCTCTCCGACTCCGGCTTCATCTGGATCGATTGCCCCCCCTTCTCTCTTCTCATTACCACTAGTTTTTCGTGTAGTAGCATTATCATTACTACTGGAGCCATCTTCTTCCGCTTCAGGTGGATCTTGAGGGGCCTCGCCAGTAGTACAAATACGTATAAACACACCCTCGGCCTCGGCAGCACCAACCTTATCCCCCTGTTTCCTACAAAGCATGGCAGTCTTCAATGCCTCCTCCGCTTGCATCACCACATTCTCGGCCATATCAGGAGGTAAGCTACTGACCAAGTTGGCAAGTTCCTCTTGTAATCCCAATACTAAACTTTCATCACCCGGATCAGATGCATTAAACTCCAACATCTTAGTCAATAGGGCACGTATCGATGACTTCTTTGGTATACCATTCTTCTTAATATCCAACGTATGCAATGTGTGATTATGTCGTAATGCCGCCGCGAATGCTCCAGCACCCTCCACACCAATATGATTATCACCAAGTCCTAATGCAACTAAGGTTGTATTTCCCCGTGCCAAGGCCGATGCTAATGACGAGGCACCCTTTGGTCCGATATTATTCTCACCCAAGAACAATTCTTTAATAGTCTTGTTAAACTTTAACATGTGTGCAATATATCCAGCACCAACATCAGTAATTTGATTCGACGGTAACCATACTTCTGTCACAACCTTATTACGAACTAATGCCTCACACAATTGTTTAACATGTGTATCATTTAAACTCTTCGCTTGTAACCATACCCCCTTAAGGTGTGGATTGGATATAGATAATTGATCTAATAAATCATTACTAAAGTATGATCCTGAGGCTTCTTCATCATCGGCAAATGCACCTGTTAAGAATTCACCTAATGAATGTAGTAATGAATGTTTAAATTTCGCCGATTGGATGGAAAAGAATGCCGAGTCAGGCGGGGCAGTGGTTTCTTTAATACTAATTGATCGTCCGGTGGTATTACTTGTCGCACTGGATGCATCATCATTTTTGTTGTCGTTTTTATTTGCTGCTGCTGCCTCACGTTCAAGTTTTTGTGCATGACGTAATCTACCAATCTCCGACTTGTACGGTGTTTTACGTGGATGGGAATGACCCTTCTTATTACCACCACTTTCGGTAGTGTTATTTGATACTATACGATTCTTTCGACGTGGTTTAGTATTCTTCTTATTGTTGTTATTATTATTAGGTTGACCTAATCCAAGAGCTGATTCATGATTTTGAGGATTATACTGCTGTCGATCGTAATATTGTGAGTATTCATCATGATGTAGTGTAGAGTTATTATGTTGTGAATTAGAAGTACTACTGCCAACTTGTTCATCTTCTTCTTCTGGCGAGGTCAGTGGTGGTAAAACAGTGGCTGGATTCATGAGCACATCTTTTAGATTTTGTCGCTGAGAATCAGCATCGAGTGGAGATAATTTGATTGCCTCGAGATCATCAGATTCCTCTGATTGCTGTTGAGGTTGTGGCTCTTCATCTTCTTGAGCTTGCGGAGCTGGTTTATTAGTTTGGTCTTCTTTATCATCATTAACATTTGAAGTATCCTTGTCTCCATTTACTGCAATAGGCTCACTACTGTTGGTATCTTTCTCTTCCACATCTTTATCAGTGGCGGACGACTCCTTCACAACATCTCCTTTATCAGCAGTCACCACTTCATTATCGGGTGGATCTACCATAATATATTTAGTATGTTTATAGCGTTTATATGAAGAGTTGAAGGGCTGCTTGTAAATCAAAAAGATATGATATTTCCGAGCTCCCAAAGAAGATACTTTTTTGTTTGTAGTATTACCACCGGATATTAAATAACCGCAACCACAATAGCAGAGATAATCTCACGTCAATATATGAGGCTATTGATAGGCAAAAGAGGTAGTATGGGGCTGGTGGGCAGCGGAAAAGAGTAGGCAATAATTACTACTAGAGGAAGAGGATAATTTATTTCCGTTCATAATTTTATTCAATTATGGTATCCGTGATCGATCACGTCATGTACACGGTCATCAACTAATCACGATCTTCAATTTTCTCTTTGTTGTTGTTGATAGTCATGCAATAGGAGGATCATAAATCCGCTAAACATCTCCCCATATCACAGTGCAATATCTAATAATCATCTGTTTATAATCTAATTTCGGTGTCTGGTAAGTGGGTATCTAAACGACGAAGAAGAAGGCGGTGTTGAGTATCTATACCTATATGTTCATATCTTTTGTGTTGGGCTGGTTTGATTGGATAATGAGTTTTATATTCAAGATGTGACAGTCATTGACTCACTTTATATCAATGTTATCTAATATTCTTGTACTATTCTCATCTTATCGAACTCAGCGATACATCTTAA
>Ga0075439_11933_pt1 | contig 11224 bp, 10 predicted proteins | sample MintriSingleCell_FD_74264 | JGI IMG/M metagenome (GOLD analysis project Ga0075439, IMG submission 74264) | Marine eukaryotic communities from Monterey Bay, USA to study complex ecological interactions - Minidiscus trioculatus JGI Plate_4_G5... | ecosystem: Environmental > Aquatic > Marine >... | reverse complement strand
TATTATCCTATGCACTCGAAGAAATCATCGACTTGCAACTGTTTATTTACCAACACTTGTGCCCCGTGCGGTTACTTATAGTAACCTACATACCTCTAGTCTATGTCGTGTGTTAAGTAGTGAGACCATTATGCGCTAGAAGATCTAGGCATATACGTCCTTATTCTATGTATGTTCACGCTTTCAAGAGCGTTAATATTTCTAATGCTGAGTCAACCATGTTAGGTAAGGAGTTTTTAGTGACCGTTTATTCTCCAAAGCAACAGCACTGGATTCTTGATATTCAATGCATTTGTGGCGTATCGTACCTCTAGAAGACTGGGGACTTCTATTACTAGTGGACGAATACATATAATATACAATGACAGAAGAGTCTAATATCATGCCAGAGTCACTAGTGGCGGCAGAGGTCGACGATAATAAAAAAGAAGATGATGAGTTTGTTGACGAGCCAGATCCAGAGAAGCAAACATCTACTGAAAACAATGATGATGATGTGGGGCTAACGATGCGCACAGAGAAGTCGGCTGCTGAGTTACTGGAAGAGGATATCCCTTGGAGAGAACGATACTTACAAGTTATTAAAACATATGCTCCACTAGGTATGTAGGTTTTATTATGTGTTCATATGATAATATTATGTGGACATATGACATAATATACCAATACTTTTTATGTGCACATGAACATGATATGTAAAATTCATCAATTGTATTCTAACAATATGTATCTCTCGTAGGCTTTGTGGCATTTGGTGGACCGCAGGCACATGTTGCGATTCTTAGGGATCATTTAGTTGTGCAGCGGAATTGGTTGGACGAAGAGCAATTCACTGAATTATTTGCAATCGGCCAAGGCTTGCCCGGACCTACATCAACTCAGTTAGTTGTATCAACAGCATTGGCTCGTGCTGGTCCTATCGGTGGTCTGACTGCTTTCTTCTTATGGAATCTACCTGGTTTGATTGTCCTGATTACTTGCGGTGTCTTGATTGCTACATTTGTTGATCCGAATAATCCTCCGTGGTATTTGGTTGGTCTACCCCCGGCTGCAATTAGTTTAGTATTCAAGGCGTTTGCAGGATTTGGGAAGAAACTTGACAAGCTTGGTATCATCTTGTGTTTGATTTCATCATTGGTGGCTATTCTAATCAACGGAGATGAAAGGATTACACCAACAGTATCTCAGTATGTATATCCATCTATGCTCGCTCTGGGGGGTATTGCATCTTACGTTGATTCGAGAAGAAAGAATCCATACGGAACATACAAATCTGCATCAAAGGGGTGGGATGCTGAGAGTGATCTTACAATGAAAAGAATTGGTATACCTCTATGGGTTGGTGGATTGATATTCGTTGTTTGGGCAGTTGTTTTGGCTACTACCGTATCGATTGTAGGTAGACACAAAAGAGAAGGAAAAGCAGTGAATGTATATCTTGAGATCTTTGAAGTTATGTACCGAATCGGAAGTCTTATCTTTGGCGGTGGACAAGTTGGTAAGTGAAATGATGTGTGTATATGTGTGTATATGATATGTATCTAACATCTTCTTCATATCATACATAAAGTACTCCCAATGCTCCAGACGGAAGTCGTGCCAAATTGGATGACCAAAGATCAGTTTTTACAAGGACTTGGACTTGCTCAGTCCATGCCAGGTCCCTTGTTTAATTTCTCGTCGTACTTGGGAGCGGTGTACCAAGGTGTTGCTGGTGGCTTAGTGGCCTATGTGGGTTTGTTCGGACCGGGTGTCATACTTATATTCGGAATTGTTCCATTCTGGGCTAGACTTCGTCATGTAAAGTGGTTCAAATCAATGTTGAATGGAGTCAACGCTACTGCAATTGGTCTTGTTGGTGCGGCTTGTGTTATCCTTTGGGAAGGAGCAGTTGCAACTGCAGCCGATGCAATGGTATTTGTACTTGCTGGTACTCTTGCGATTGTATATAATATTGGAGCTCCATGGGTCGTGCTAGCTGGTGGAATCTTCGGCGCCATCCTATCGCAAGATGCCCTCAGCCTCGGACAAGTTGCGTGGTGCTCCCTTGGCGATAATCTCTAGAATATGCATTCGGTGGTTACTAGATCACACGAGACAAATCATTGACTTGTACAGAAATTTTGGCAAATAAGAAATTATATTCATTCAACTCGCAGCCTCTGCTTTTCCTTTCTGGCAAACACAGTGACTAGTAAATATGAATATTGTACTCTCTACTAGCTCTGATAACACAATCTTTCACTCCCTAACTCCCTCCTCGTACCTGCCTACTAGATGATTCTACCCCCGTCGTCTCAGTTTTGGTATCCACTTCGGTATCCCGCCAAAGATTTTTTTTCTCAACAGTGTGAGATTGAGATCAAGTTGGCCGCTAATTGATGAGAGTAGTACTACTTTGCCTCATAATCCTATCCACAGCAATCCACGCCTTTAATTACTTACCGATCAGATACATCATTACTAAAACCATGGCAACTGATGACGATTGGGAGACTGTACCTGTGCGTAGGGGGAAAAAGAGAAGTACTTCTGAAATTATCGATTTGGTTGACTCTCCTCCTCAAAGGAGTGGAAAGAGTGTATCTCGTCAACCCTTTGTTCTTATCCTAGTTGGTCTTCCTGGTAGTGGAAAGAGTCACTTTGCCTCTTGTTTAGAGAGTGCTGATTCCAGATTCGGTAAGTTGTGTCGAATGATTCTAAAATTTGTACATAAGACATGCACCAACTCTACTAAACTCGATTCATCTGTGTTATTATATTAATTCTCTGCAGTTCGTATCAACCAGGACACATTGAAAACACGCAAGAAGTGTGAGACTTTGGCTAGGAAGACTCTTCTTGGGGGTAACATTGCTGTCATTGATCGTACGAATTTCAATTGTGATCAGGTAAGATAGTGTTGTGTTGTGAGATAAAGTTCATGTCTATAGTGTTGTAATTGAGTTGTATCATGCATATTATTTGGTTTTATATACAAGTTATAAGATATTAGAGTTTTGTATATTCACTAACAGATACTAATGCCTCTAACCCATCTTCTCTTACTCTCTCTTCTTGGATGCTTGCATCCTCTTGCATCACACAACTTCTGATTCCCTCTCTAGAGGAAGACATGGATTGATATGGCTAGAGAGAATAATGTTGATGTGCATTGTGTTGTTTTTGATACGGGTGATAGGGACGTTTATATTTCTCGGTGTCAGCAAAGGAATGGACACGAGACTGTTCATCCTAGTAAAGCAGGTAAGTTATGATTTTATGATCTGCATGCATATATGGTTTGTCATTCGTATACATAATCGAATATAATTGATTACATCTCATCTCATTTGTACTGGTATAAAAAAGCAACTGTTGTATCAATTCTGTACAAGCAGTTTCGGCCACCAATCGTGCGCTCGAGAAATGGAAAGATTGTTCAGTGTACTGGTGGTGAAACATTCAACAGTCTAGATGTGGTTACATCTTTCAACCAATCAAACTCAATTGCAAATCGATTCATTGATCATTAGTCATTAGTGCAAGCTTTATTTCCTGAAGGGAATCTTGGTGGTAATACGCAATAAAATAGTTAACCATTTTGGTTCACATATATTATTCATTATATTTCTATTACATTCACTTACTTCAAAACATATACTTGGATCAGGAGTTCATAAAATGGCCATTTTTGATTTGAACCCTATCTAGGATGATCTTCTTACTTCTTTGGTTTTAACAACACTGTCACCGCAATAGCAAGAGCTGCTGCAAATCCTGCTCCACCAGCGAGTAGCATGGTCTTATTATTCAAGGCGCTACTGCCTGATTTCATTGACAATTTCACATTCTTATTGCCAGCTTGAACAGATGAACTGACAGCTTCTTCTACACATTCATCACTCTTTATGAGAATTTCATCTCCCTCATCATCAAAATATTTAAACACTGCTGTAGATGGATCAAAGTTGGATACTTTCCCTTCCAATGCTTCGGCAATGGAGCTTACTGTCTTCCCTGCACGAATGACATAGGTTTGACCTGCGTCATTAACAATCTTATACGCAACTACATCGCCGGATGATCGGCTTCTCTTTGGTGTTCCAACTCTACTACTGACATTGTTATGTGTCAGGCTTTCACCGATCGAATCATGATCACCGGCCAAACCATTTCCTACATCAACATGAAGAGGGATATTATTTGGATGAGAGGTGACCATGATAGGAGGTCGTTTTTGACTGCCATCACCGGCGGAGTAAACAGATGAGACATCATCTTGATCAAGTGCAGTGTCAAAAAGAGATTTCCACCCTTCGGCACCTCCAGAAGCATAAACACAATCCATAACATCTACAAGACCTACAACTCTACCATCATCTTCACACACTGGAAGAGTCAAGAACTTGTTGTCATGCATAATTTGAAGAGCTTCCAACACAGTTGTATCAGGAGATACCGACTCAGGGTTCGGAGTCATAACATCCGATACAGAAGTAATGTCCAATGGCAATTCTTTGGCAATAGCCCTGGTCATCATGTCCTTGAATCCGAATATTCCAACCAACTCATTGTTCTCTACAACCAATGCAGCTTTTCGGGCCTCTGCCATCATCAATCCAACTGTTTGTAAAGTAGAATTAGGACTAACAATTGTTGACGGTTTGCCTGCTAAAACAGACCTAAGATTTGGAGATGAATTTCCTCCAAGTGCTTGAGCCAATAGAGGAGCTAACAGCGCCTGTAATGCGGCTGCTTGATTTCCTCCGGCTCCTTCAAGACTTGCCTTCAAGGCATCTTCCGCGTTGGAGCCATTCTTATCTTGTGATTTCTCAAGCTTTGAGATGGCATCGTTCAAGCATTTTGCAATATCTAACACACCTACAACTCCCCCAGTATCGTCTGTTACAGGTAAATGTCGGAAACGATTCTCAACCATTGTAACTAATGCTTCCATAGCTGAATCGGACATTGATACACAGGTTGGGTTAGCAGTCATCACATCTGACACATTTGTCGATTCAGCCGATAGCTGTTTGGCAACCACACGACGAGTGACATCTGTGTCAGTTATGATACCTGCAAGGCCGCCATTGGCATTGACAATAAGGGCTGCATCTCCTCTCTTGCTTGCTAGAGATTGAGATACAGTAAGCACACTCTCTGAAATACCCATAAGGATAGGCTTCTTAGGTCGGAGCTTTGAAACAGGCCTCTCGTCCTTCTTTCGAGATATCTTAGCTGATCTCACAGAAGCACTTCGATGACTGTGAACAGACGCAGTGTCAGTGATATCGTCACATTCCATTGCACTAGCAAAGATTGACTTCCAACCTTCGGCACCTCCTGAGGCATATACACAATCCATAACGTCTACTATTCCTACAACATCCCCGTTAGCCTCACAAACAGGGAGAGTCAGGAACTTGTTGTCATGCATTATTTGAAGAGCTTCCAACACAGTTGTATCAGGAGATACGGATTCGGGATTAGGTGTCATTACTTTTGATACATTGGTGAGATCAAGAGGCAACTCTTTTGCAATAGCTCTGGTCATCATGTCCTTGAAACCAAAAATACTATATTGAAAGAGCATCAGAGTGAGTTTAACAATCGGGACAATATACAACAGATGGAAGTTTAACTCACCCGACAAGTTGACCATTATCAACTACCAGTGCTGCCTTTCGAGCCTCTGCCATCATAATGCCAGTCTCTTGAATCGTAGTCGCAGGCGAAACGATTGTTGATGGCTTACCAGCTAAGATGCTACGCAATGTAGGTGACGATTGGCCACTGAAGGCTTGAGACAACAGAGGACCCAGTAATTGTTGTAAGGCCGCAGCTTGTGCGCCTCCAGCTCCTCCGAGACTTGCCTTTAACGCCTCTTCCGCGGCGTTGCTGCCTTTTTCTTGGCTCTTTTCTAGTTTGGATATTGCATCATTCAAGCACTTAGCAATATCCAGCACTCCTACGACAGCGCCACTATCATCCGTTACAGGAAGATGACGAAAGCGATTCTCAACCATGGTCACCATCGCATCAGTTGCTGGATCAGACATTGATACACACGAGGGATTGGCGGTCATAACATCAGCGACGCAAGTTGTTGATGAAGGAAGATTCTTAGCAACTACACGACGAGTGACATCTGTGTCTGTAATGATGCCAGCAAGTCCCCCACTTTGATCGGTAATGATTGCTGCATCGCCTCTCTTACTAGCAAGCATTTGTGCTACTGCAAGAACAGTACTATCTGTTTGTGATGTCATAGGAGCTTTAGGTCGTAGTTTGGATACTGGTCTACTGTTCGTGAACGAAGTGGACAGATTCTTAGGAACCTTTACTGCACTCTTGGGAGCCGCATAGGGCTTGGTAACAGTATTGCTACCACATACTGGTGTCTTATATGGTGTCTTAACAGTGGCAGAAACAACACGGGGAGCAATTGGAGTTTGTGTTGTAGATGTGGGTGAGGGTTGCTGAACTCTATTCTTTTGTTCCAGGGCAAACTTCTTTTCCAAGTCATCCACTACCTTATCAAGTTGCTCAGCCTTATCAAAGTCTTTACTTTGGATTGCTGCCTCCATATCGGCCTTTGCCTTTAGTAGCTCGCTTTTCAGTTCTTCTGCTGTTGGTAGTAAGGGTTTCATTTCTTCTAGCTGATCGATGTATTTCTGATTATGAGACGCTTCTTTGAATTTCTTCAATTTGGCAGCATTCTGGACAATAGTCTTAAACCTGTTGACTTCCGCTTCGAGTTCGTACCGACTCACAAACACTACACTCTCTCCCTTTTCGTTAGTGAACTGAAGCGACTTCCCATCAGATGATGCCCCGGATGTAGATGCCATCTTTGCTTTCTCCTCGTCCAGTTTTGCCTCAAGTTTGTCAATGTCGTTTTGAATGAAGTCTGCTTTCTGAAAGTTCTTAATTTTGATTGCGTTGTCCATCTCGGATTTGAGATCATCTAACTCGGTTTGTAATTCTTGTAAGGAAGGTAAAGTCGACCGAAGACTTTCTAGTTCATCGAGCTCTGTTTGATACTTGGTGGCCTTGCTAAATGACTTTTTAGCAATAGCATCATTGATCTTTGATGTCACTTCAGATATGGCAGTCTCTAAGTCTGATCTTGATTGAAACCTACTATTACCTCCTGCTGACTTCTTGTCGCCAATGTCAGTTCCTTCAGAGCGCAAAGCATCCTCAAGTCTTTCGTTGGCTTTATCTAGAGAAGCTTGAGCCTCGGCAGCTCCTGCAAAATCTCGCCGAGTTGCCATATCTGAAACATGCTGTTCTGCCAAACGAACGCCCTCTTTCAACTCATCGATGGTTGGTAAGTCTACACGCTTCCTAACAAGTGCATCCAACTTTGATTGAAGTGGTGCACACTCCGCAAAGGCTTTTCTTGAGACAGCATCGTCAAGTAAGCTTTGAACCTCAGAAATCCTCGACTCTAATACAGAACGTGTCAGTGGGCGTTTTGACTCCAGTGCTTCTTTGAGGGGGATCCTGAAATGAGATAATGAATCGTTAGTGTAAGTATTAATGCGAGTGATTAATGTAAGCGGATAAATAAACGAGAGTATGACTTAATATGAGCAGACTTACAATGATAGTTCAATTTCGGCAGCAGTTTTGAAATCCTTATCATTGACAGCCGTTTCCATACGAATCACCTCTTGATTATGAAGAATATCCAGTTCCTTGAACGACATATCAAAGTAAGGATCACGTAAGATTCGCACACGCTCGCGAGCCACTGCCCTGCGGCACAGACATTGAAGTCGAATGGCCGATTGCAACGTTGTTGTGTAAGACTTGCGACTTTTGTACATGCGATAGGTTGAGGAGATCTTATTTGAAGCTGCAATCTCGCGATGTTTACGAATCAATACAAGACGCAACCTTGCCCATGCTGTTAGTAATCTACCTGCTCGTTGATGTGCAACATTTCGACAGAACTTCCCAACGACTCGCGCAGCGGCGCGGACACGAAGACTACTCAATCGTTCAAGTTTACTTGATAAGTCTCTCTTGAGAAAGATTTTTGTGTGACCAATCTGCCACTCGGCATCTGTCAACTTTAGTCTCTTTGACAATACTTTAACTAAATGGCTAATACCCTCACCCTTCTTTTGTTCCTCTGTTGAAAGAAGGAGGTGAAACTTTCTGTGGAATGCTTCGTGCTCCTCTCGAAGCGAGTAACCTTCACGACGTATACGAATAGTTTCCATCATTCCTGAGTAACGCAACTGTCGCAATACCTCTCCAGAATCAAATATACTGTATGCTTTTTGTGTATTAGGTTTAATACATCGGACATAATGTGGCTGGGTACATTCCAAATCCATAACAAGCATTTGCAATGATGTTCTAAACTGAGATGCAACACTAACACCTCGAATAGTAGAACGACGTGCGGGGGTAGTGGCTGGATCGGCGGCTGGGGATGAAGTAGTTGCTGCTCCAAATATACCATGAGCCAGAGGATTTGAAGAAGTTGACCCCAAATCTTTTAATTCATTACTCAAGGTCTCAACATTCTTCTCGACGAATCCGGTGGCAGTGTATCGTACTTCCCCGGCATAATGAACAATAATAAAGTCCCTATCATTACCGAACTTGGGTGAGATGAAGTTTCCATGACGTACAGACTCCTTGACAGGACTCTTATTCTTCTTCTTCTTTTTCTTGCCATTGGAAGATGAAGTACTTTTCATAGCTCCCTTGTTTCCACCACCAAATTTCTGATTAATCTGAGCAAGGAAGTTCACATCACGTTCTGCCGACGTTCCCATACCCCCGCAGTCATCGAGTGTGCTTAAGATGCCCACATTTCCTCCTCCGCCTTCAATCAACTCAAGACAAGGTCGGTTATCGTTAAATGTAATGTATGTCCAGTCCACTCCTTCACTAGAGTACAAACTCTGTTCAACTTCGAATAAGTGCCTGTTGAAATGCCTCTGAAGCTTTTCATTGGCATAATTGATGAGTAGTTGTTCAAACCCATTGTTATCAAAGTTCTCAAAACCATAAATATCAAGGACGCCGATAAAGCCCGTGGGGATTGGAGGTTTGTATGGACTTTGTTTAGGAGAGAACATTGCATCTTCAGAAGATTTAGCTGCTGGGAGTGCATCCTCAGAAGCAAGTGTTGCATTAATTCTGTTCACGAGCCATACAAACAAACTCGAATATACAAGCTTGGCGAATGCATCCCGTTTATCGGATGCCTGGCCAACATCTTGAGGTTTGTGGATTGTCTTCCCTCCCACACTCAACAACTTTGTCAACATTGCCTCGGATACCTTCGTTTCGTCTAACCCAAGTAAAGAACATGCAATCTTGAGACTTTCAGCACTCGATTCGGTCATTTGAGCCTTGTCTTCATTCTTAACAACTTCGAACTCAATGTTACCGATATGAAGTACTGCTGCAACGATACCCAATACATCACTCTTCTCATCCTCAGTAAGGCCAATCTGACTAAGACAAGTCATCGTCTCTTCAAATGATGTTGCATCCCGACGACTTCTCAAAGCAGTCCTATTCCCCAAATAACGGAATGCCTCCATGCCTTTCTCGAGCTTAAGCTTTGAGGTAGTAGCATCATCAGCACCTGAAAAAATCTGATAGAATATGTGATAGTTGCGTTCTCCTTCGATCTGGGCCGTAATACGTGTCTTCTCCAATAGATAATTAGAGATAGATGCCCCAACAATCGAGCCAGACTCAGTGTTGAATGATATTTTGATAAACTTTCCGAACCGTGAAGAGTTGTCGTTCTTTAGAGTTCTATATATGATAGTGAATGATGGGTTGAATATTGTGAGTTGGGAAAGTGCACAAGATGTGTCACAACTTTTTGTTACATAACTTACCGGGCATTTCCAAATGATTCCAGCAAAGGGTTGGAAGATAGTACACGATCTTCCAATGATGGTGTAGTTGTGTCTTCTTTTGTATCAACGTTGGTCTTCTTGGGACTCTTACTGTTCTTGTCTCCGGTACTCTTCTCCTTAGTAACACGTGCCAAATATTGCATAATCTTCTTTGTCGCCTCAGTCTTACCTGCACCACTTTCACCACTAATAATTACACTTTGATTCCTAACTGTATGATTCCTACGTTTCTGATCATGATCTTTTTCCATCATAATTAATGCATCCTCTTCCTCCACATGTGGTGACTCAATCTTATCATCCATAACAGATTCTAAAAGAGAGTTGTAGGCTCGGTCTGCAATTTGAAACAAATGGCAGGGCAGGGCATTTGATGATGATGAATCCATACTACTTGTAGCCGCATAGCTAGAAGTTGAATTGCGATATAGTAACATACGTGCCTCTGAATATAAATCCTCGCCATCTTTCAACGTAATAGTTTTATATGGATTGACAGACATTAATATCGGTCCAGCACTAGTATATATCTCATCTCGGTTATACCGAACTCGTAACGCATGTAATAAACTAGCCTCTGTAACATTTGGCAAATGCAATACATCGGGAATACCAGCATAATCCTCAGGTGAAGATAGTGGTATTAACTTCTTCCTATCACGTATTTTATGTAACTGACCATCTGATGTTTTTACTAATGCGGCTACCTCACCAGATTTTTTAACATCCTCATCATCAATCTCAATATTCTTTACAATAGTACATGGCATGAAGAGATGACGGGATGAAAATAGTAGACTATCATCTGCACCACCATTACTTGAGCCGTTTCTCTTTTTAATAGCACTTCGTGCAGGTGTTACATTTTTTGCTGGTGTGTCGAATGAATCTCCATCGGGAGGTAAAACGAGAGTGGGATCAAAGAAATATTCAACCTTTGCCTTACCCGTAACCTGTGGTATGTTAGTGTTATATATTGGGAAGAGGTTCAAAATACAATCATGTTGTATTAGATTAATGAATTGCAAAAAGTTAACTATGCATTGCCGCAGTCAATAAGAAAAAAATAATAACATCATATATACTCACCAAGTCAACTGTGCGCGTATGCCCACTGTTGCTCCGCCTGATAGGAGTTAGGGCCGACATCTTTACAAAAGTAAGCAGCCAGCAGCTCTCTAATGGTTGATGGTGCTAACGGATTTGGGCAAGGCTAATACTGGTTAAGGTTAAAAGATAATAAGAACCTACCTAATTCTCAACCTCATTCTCAAATCACAGAAAAGCTTTCTTCCAACCACTAAACTTCACACCCTAAGCTTTTTTTACTAACAAAA
>Ga0075439_12976_pt1 | contig 11231 bp, 6 predicted proteins | sample MintriSingleCell_FD_74264 | JGI IMG/M metagenome (GOLD analysis project Ga0075439, IMG submission 74264) | Marine eukaryotic communities from Monterey Bay, USA to study complex ecological interactions - Minidiscus trioculatus JGI Plate_4_G5... | ecosystem: Environmental > Aquatic > Marine >... | reverse complement strand
AGGTTCACTACGAGCATTCCGTGCATATGATCATTTCGGATCAACAGTATTAGGATTTTACTCTGCATTCTGGACAGTATTAGGATTGGAGATATTGTTAGATTCGGATATCAATCTATTACACATTGCTTTGTTAGTCGTCGGAGTATTGTTAATGATTGTTGCGCCATTACTTAATGGTTTCTATACAGTATTAGTTGCATCTATTACACTTGCATCGGCAATGGAATTAGTACTTCGTATTGTATCTGATAGTGAAGCAGTAGATGTAGTACAACTCATTGCGGCAGTATCGGAATTTGTAGTTGTATTGACAACTAGTTACGGAGTAGTAGCGTCTGTATTACATGGCATACATGAACGACAAGTACTACCTGGATTTGACGACGCACTGATCGAAACAGTACTGTGGAAACGACCAGCACTCAAATCCAAATACGCAGATGGGACATGGGCAAATCCTTTACCACTAGGGAGTATCTGTTCATCAATGGGGTTTGTGGGTATGGCTACCCTCTCTCAGGATTTATGGAATGGATCAGAAGACAATAATTGGGCACTTACTTTATGGCTCTCGACATGGTCAGTATTATTAGGATTGGTTACACTATTTCATAGTCTTAGACATGAACAGTTATGGTCGGTTAGTTCTATCTGTGACGCTTGTCTCTTTGCAGTATCTGCTATCAGTGTTGATGCACAAGAAGGGAATGTCAATGGAGGGATATACATTACATTTGCAGTAGTACGGCTCTTTCTCATGGCATTTGGTATTGCAGAGAAGTTGGCTTTTATGCACAACGTTACATTTATGCTCCAAATCATATCCTTGTTGGCAATTAGTATTGAATCTTTCACATCAGATGAGACTAGTCCTCAGTCGGCCATGGCATCGACAATCTTGTTCAGCTTGGCATCGGCTTCGGCGGTGTACAATGGTATAGCTAACCTCGCCAATAGTATTGCTCAAAAGTTATTATTCCCAACGGGACAAGACTTCTCGTTCGTGACAATGAAGACACGCCTAAGTGACAAGCTTCCAGACAAATCATTTCATATAATTCGTGCTCTTAGTAGTAGTAGAGATTCTGATACTGACACAGCAAGAAGTAGCCTTGCGAGACGATTAGCAACAATTGTGTTAGAGTATGCTAATACTGAAGACGACGTCAGTCATGAAGAAGATGACGCATACGAGCACAAGTTCCCTGGAGATCATAAGGTTCTTGGAACTTCAGACTTCCAGACTCCTTTATTCATCATGACCACTGGCATAGTGCTATACTCTGCCTTGGTGAGTATTGGTCTATTTACCAACTCAAGTCAAGCTGTATTAAAATCGGCATTATTGATTTTGATTACACAGACATTATCACTACTGATTTCAACATTTCGAGGCCAAACATGCTTCGGGTTTCTTTCCTTCAGTTATGTAATCGAGGGTATCATTTTATTGGTTGGATATTACTCTGGAGAGAAGACTTATCAAACACTCATTGTTATTGCAATCCTTCAATTCGCTTGGCTTTTGGTCAGTTTCAATGTCTTCAGATTCCTGAGTGTGATTACAGTATTTCATCTGGTAGGACTCTGCTTCTATATTATATGGGAGGGAGTTGGCGCGGCTGCACTCATAGATGTGTCCGGCACATTCTATATCTTGACATCCTGTGCATCCCTATTAACATTGGGGCTCCTCTTTGGTAGTACCAAGTCCAATTTGTGTCGTTGGTTATTGCAGTATACCGCCGCCGATACTGAGGAGTTGTGTGAGATTGGATTTGCCTCAGACCGTGAAAAGTTTGACGAGTGTATCCAGATATTAAGAGATGGTGGAGTGTGCTGTATTCCAACAGACACAGTATACTGCCTTGCGTGTAAAGCTGACAGTCCTGACGCAATACAAAGGATATACGGTAAGTACTCTCTTTGTCTAGTCTCTGTGCATGTGATATATGTTTCTAAACTGACTTATATCTTCCCTTCTCTACTTTAGATATCAAATCTCGTCCTAGTGAAAAGCCACTCTCGTTATGGTTGGGATCAATTGACGACATCAAGAATGTAGCACCAGAAGGCAAGGGGTGGAGTCCAAAGTTGTTTGCCTTCATGGAAAGGATGTGGCCAGGTAGTGTCAGTCTTGTTGTGAGTAGAGGAGAATGGCTACAGAGGATGGGCGTTGGACACGCCGCCGATTTGATTGGAACGAAGGACTCTATTGCCTTGAGAGTCCCCAATTCGACTCTTACTGTTGCTCTCTTGAAGGAGACAGGGCCGTTGGCAATTACTTCTGCAAATCCTTCCGGTGCATGCGATTGTACACATCACAGCAAGGTAGACGACATCATTGCAAGCAAAATCGACTACATCCTTGCCGATGGCGCATCTCCGATGACAATTGCATCGTCAGTTGTTGATGTTAGGAACGTTGATGCTAATGAACTCTTCTTCTATCGTGTTGGATGCGTGCCAGAAGCTTATATTTGGAGCAAGTTGAACGGTACAACAGAGGAAGAGCCTTTGGTACTTGCGGATATTGATAGCATCAAAGCTTCACCCATACAAAACTTCCTATCTCAACTTACTAGTCTAGTAAAGTGTGATAGTTACAAGGTGTTTGTGCTCGTGTCGGCCGATGTGAAAGATCTTAGAATATCAATGGCTATTAGTGATAGGCTGAATGTTAAGAGGAACTCGTGGGAGAGTCTTGCTGGTGAGCATCCGAGAATTAGAAGTGCCTTCTTGTCGGGTATCTCATATTACGACGGAGGACGGTCATCATCTCTTGATGATGAAGAAGGAAAACATCAATCACAAATGATTGTACCTATCCGAAATAGCCACGGAAAAGTCATAGCCATTCTTCAGCTGCTGAACAAAGTTTCAAACGGCAGGACCATACCTTTCGAGAAGGAAGATGTGCCATTCGCCAACATGGCCTCTACAGTATTACGTGAGAATATAGATTCAGAGGATGCATACATGTCATCACCTGATATTCATTGGACTCGAAGTACTAATGTAGTCGTATTGAGTGAGACCACTCGTTTGGGAGGAAAGGATAGGAATAAGGTCAAGGAGTCTCTTTTGAATCATCTTCACCAAGACCTAGAGTTGGGCAATAAAATCTAAGTTGTAGCATTTGGAAAGGAAAGTAGTCGATAGCATTCGGAGTTTGTTGGAAATATAATGAGTGAGAAGGAGTTAGTTATATGATATGATTAAGTAGTAGAGACATTACAGCTAACAACTCCAATAGAATCATTTGCTTTTCACCATGAGCTGCATTATCTTCAATAACAATGAGAGTCGTCCATGTCGTAGGAGCAACCGTTTTCTCACTTGTAGAAGGTTGACTAGCCATTCCTGATAGAGTTGGTCGCAATTGTGCTGCTAGATCATCTTGAGACAGTGGTGACGGGGTTAGTTGTGATGCTGATGATTCTATACTAATTGTTGTTCCGATAGTTGGCTTTGAAGGGGCAGTTGTGGGCCGTCTTGTTAGTGACTTCAAGTCAAACACATCATTGATTATCATGTAAAAGTATGTTCTCCTTTTGTTGAGTAGTCGGGCTTCACCATACTCTGAGCAACCAGATTTGTGGCAACCCCGAGATAGTATTCTACTAACACCATTGATGAATGCATCGTCTGACATACCACTCTGTTCAAAGTGCAATAGCTGATCCTCAAAGTTCCAGTCATTTGTTTCATATCTTTGTACTCGCTCAGACCATTCAAAGAAGGCGGAATCCCATCGTAAGCTTTCCCCAAAAGCACTAGCACATGTAGACTCTGGGAACTTGCAAAAGTCTACTGTTGGATAGAGAGTGGATCTTCCTAACTCGGCTCCTCTTTTACCTAAATAGTAATTCATTTTTCCAATGTTGCACACTCCTTTCGTGCTAAGCGCTCCCCTTCCCCACCAACAGCATGCTTCAGTATCTGTTCTTCCACCATTATTTGGAAACTCAACATTTGCAACTTCTATTCCTCTGGCAATATCCCAATATCCTGCAAAGTTATTACCCGGTTGACATTTTAATGGCGGAGGGGTATTTACTTGTGTACCTCTGCTCACTGCAATAACTTGCATACTTTTATCCGCTTCACAAGAGAGGAATTCATTCGTACCAAATGCACAATTCTCATCTTGATATGATCGTCCTTCCATACCGCACGAGTTGCTCATTGCAATTTTATCATCATATGGTATCAATGGCGGATTGCCAGCCTCTTCCCAATTCAATTCGTCGCATGTATCGTCTTCGATTGACTCAACCATTGCATTTGCAAGTAGGGCTGATAAATTAATTAGTCCGAGTATACATTTATCCCCATCACCTTCATAAAGATTGAATTGAAAGTCAGCGCCGAAACCATCAATACCAAAGGTTTGTATACTTTGTGTTAGTCTATCAAATGTATATTGTGTTGATAAGTACGCTTGTCCTGATGAACGATTGTATGATACAAGTACTCGGTTCTGAATAATATCTTTTTTGCTTTGGATATAATCTCTTACCAATCTATCTTGCGTAGGACTAGCAGATGGAGGTGTAGTTGACGGAGAATCTGACGGACTACTTGTTGGTTTACTTGTAGTTGGTGAATTAGTTATAGGTGCATCAGTGTTTATTATTGATGGTGTATTAGTAGTATCTACTTCTTGTGCATTAACGATGATTGTGTTAGATGTAGAGGTGATACTACATTTAATAGTTGCAATCAATACAACATATGGTAGGAGTTTTAGGACGTATGACATATCTATCAGAAGAATACCATTGTTTACACACCCCTCGTAGGAGGAGGGTTTGTGTAGCACTTACACGGCAATGGATAGAGAGATGATGACGATACGATCATTAATCCTATGTATCTACTCTCATAATTTCTTTATGTCACTAAGAAAATACTACCGAAAATTATGATCCATATGCATAGTGACTTTAATTTCAAGTGTTACTCTACATTGAATTTGCATGAGGATAGTCTCTCACTGACTTCCCACAACTCTTTTGCCTTTGATTCGTCGCGTGCAAATGGATCTAGATCTACCATGTTTCCATATTCATCAAAATATCTGCCTTTGAACTTATCATCTTGTATTGGTGTTGTAGCTAAATATAACTGTGTATTGGCGCCTTCTTCATTTGTGAGTGCAACATTCTTTAAAAAGAAGTTTGACATGATTGATTGTAGACCATTATTGTTGCTTCTTGCAAGAGCTGTATTGTTCCACAACTCTGTACCAACGACGCCAGGATGTAGACATGTAACTGTAAGCCAACCTAACCCAGCGATATCTGCTCGACGTTGCAATTCTTCGGTAAACAAGATGTTTTCAAGTTTTGTTTGTCCATACGCCTCCCAACCGTCCAGCCCATAGGAAATTTCTCCCTCTAAGTTGGACATATCTAACCCCTGTTTGCCCGTACTAGAATCTTTAGCAAATTGATGAGCACGAGATGCAACATTGACAATTCGAGCACTACTTCTGTTCAGCAACGGGAAGAGACCTGCTGTTAACATAAATGAGCCAAGGTGATTGGATTGAAATGTCTTCTCGAATCCATCATTAGTCATTTCCCTCTTTTGATTTATCCTTCCCACATTGTTCAGTAGTACATCAATCTTTTTTTCTCCCATTTCTTTTCTATACCTCTCAGGAAATGATCGTACTTCCTCCAAGTTGTCAAAATTAATTGGTATTGCATGAATAGTATCCTTGTTATATTCAATTGATCTGTCGGAGAGATATGATTCTACCTGATTCTTTGCAATTTCAGCTTTTTCGGCAGTGCGTGTAGTCATGACAATTGTAGCACCTGCCGCTGCTAAACGCTTTGCCGATTCCAAGCCTAGTCCACTGGATGCTCCGGTTATTACATGAACTATATTGGGAGCAACAAGAAAAAGTATTAGATTCGCAAAATAAATGCACATGATATGTACAAAATTACGAGACAGATAATTACCTTGCCCTAACAACGATCCCAGTGGTATATTGTATACTGATCCTTTATCATGAGACCAAGAGTCGGTAGTAGCTTCAGCATTCTCTGTAAAGCCAGTTCCAATAAGAATTGCAGCTGATGTTTGCTTTGCTGTATTTTCTAAAAATAATCTTCGATTGGAGGTACCACCGCCAGATGATGACCAAGCGAAGGAGATGATCGGAAAGGCGAGTAATGCTAATGAGTAGTAGAGACTATACATGATGTTGACAATATACTACACCGCTTTACTGCATTACTCGATAATAAATAGACCGAGTTAGTGGCCGTCATCATCGTCATTTTCTCTTCAGTTTACCCTACCTTGGGTACTCCACCACCTTTTAATTGTGTTCCTCCGTCCGGTCAATTTAAGAATAAACGAAAATTAGCGAGTAACGGGCGATAAATCTTTAGCATAGCCCACTGGAGATTCGCAGGTTGTATCGCCGAATATTTTCAGTTGAGCTCGCCAATTCGGGACCACCACCAATCTATTGCATTGCATTTTATTGTATTGAACATGAACTATTTGATCATATATACGACCACCAATACTATATTGTGTTACTGAACTCTCCTAAGCATCGGGTAAACTGCACCTGCCCGAGCATGCCTAACGTTGTTTGTGCGTCATTAAATCGCCACGAGACCACTACTATTTGAAAATCTGCTAGGGTTTCAATACATCGTACTTATTCTAGCTGCAATAGAGAATGTTTAGTGTTGTATTACTCAATATCTGCGTGATATGCGATGAGAGATATACTCAAACAATTTGTGCACATCATGTGAGCAAATTGCATTTTGATGACATATGACATAAAGAGTTCATATATCAATAACTACTATCTCCTCTCATCCTCGGTTAATTGATATTTTGCTATAGTTGACAATATTCGATATATATAGTGGTGTGATAGTGAGGGGCCGACAACAAAATGAAACACATAATATTCATTGCAGCTATAATCTGCATTTATAATCTCTCAAATCAAGTAGTTGATGCACAAGCATTCCCAATACTTGATTGTTTTACACCCTGTGCTAATGGATATACAGGCAATGAAGTGATACCAGGGACCGGCTGTAAATATTATCACGAATGTTGGAAGTAAGTTAAATGTATATTGTAAGATTGCAACTTATCATCTTGTGAACAGTACTTATTCATTCATCCTCAACTAAACACATCATACAGAGGCAAAGTCAGAAGCAGAACAGAATGCGGTGATCCATTAATATACGATGAAACAAAGAACTACTGCAACTTTCCAGGTGAAGTTGAATGTCTACTTGGACCGGAGTATGTAGTTTGTCCTGATAGTGACAGTCCAACACGTACGCCTACAATATCAAATCCAAACAACGAAACATCAAATATTACCATTTCATTATCAACACAAAGTCCAAGTATACAGCCTACAACACAAGCACCAACTATATATGGTAATGCATTAGATCATGTCAAGAGTAAACAAGGTTTAATTGAAGAGTTTGTATTGGTATCCTATAAGAATAATGATTATGGTAATGGTTATAGATCAACACAATATACCTTTGATGGATTTATACAATCATTGCAACAAATGGCAGTTGAGGGGTTTGGTGCAGACTTTAAGTTTGATTTATGGGAGGGTAATGGAGACTTATACATCTATGGTTTGGTTAATCTAGCCGCATTCCTTGCTAATGCAATGGTCGAATCGATTGAAGATGACACATGTGACGAAATTAGTTGGCAAGAAACGTCTGGGAGGTATGCAATCAGTAATGCCTGTGGTCAACAAAAGAGATCATATCAAGATGAAACTTGCAATATGAAAGATGATATATTCTCCTGTGAAGTCGAGCCTGAAATGGAAGTAACTGCGGTGACAATGTCAGCTGATGATCGAGCACCGCCAGCTTTGCAATGCAAACCCAAGAGTGGTCAATATGATTATACTGGATATTGGGATTCTAACTCTGGTACTTTATTCACAAACTCTGCATACTCTAATAGTCTTGGAAGGACAGACATTGAAGGATGCTGTTGGTGGGGAAGAGGAGCGTTAATGACAAAAGGTGTTTGCAACTTGGGCAAACTCAACTATTATCTTGGCAAACGAGGAGCCGACTCGGGACGATCTACTTTATACCCTACAATTGACTTTTGTGACAATCCAGAGGCTCCCTGCAATGATAAAGAGAACATGAGATGGACAATTGCCTTCTTCGAGTGGGCAGAGCGAGTACAACGTTACTATTCTCGAGATGAATGGAATTTCAATGAGCAATTAACACAATTTGTTGATACTGGAATGACTGACGACACGTTTATCAATTCAGTAAGTCGAATCTTATCGAGTGATTGTCATTCATCTGGCTGTTCATACTTTGAGACGCGGAATTTAGACAAACGAAGATCAAACTTTTACTTGATTATAAATGATATCTTTCAAATTCGAACACTGTTGAATGATCTTACGCCAACATCTCTACCAACGATGCCGCTGCCATTTGTTTCAGAACAACCGACTGTTCAAGTAGTGGAACCGCCACAACCACCTCAAATTAAGCCTACCATAGGAGATGTATCAACACAATTACCCACGTATGATGGACAACTGATTAGCTTGGAAGGAAATGGTATTAATCGAGAACATAAATTTGCTTTGGTGTATCTCTTTGGTTTGTCTGTGTCATGCTATCTACTGAAATAGACATTTATAATTATATGCATAAAAAAGAATAACATATTGAATGTCCTATAATACTAATCTAAACTAAAGAACTATTCTGTTTTATCATCTTCAGTATCTTCATCCTCATTATCCCCAGACTCTTCTTCAGTTGATTTGGACTTATTCTGATTATTCATCTGTTCCATCATCTGGAATGCCAATTGCATTGCATCGTAATTGGCTGTACTCATACCAATTGGTGGCTGATTATATACCATACTTCCAAGTGCTATATCGGTTATTTGTTCAACATCTTTTTGAACATCACCTTGTGTTGGTGCTTGTATAGTCGTATTATTTGCTTCCACTGCTGATGGTGGTGTTATTTTAGCCTTTTTTTTCTTTGCATACGATCGTAAACTTGAATTTGTTTGCATCTTACATCGGTTCATTTCTTCTAATAGATATCTTCTTTTACATAACTCGACTGCGATGTTGTCTCTGGATTGTACTATTGCCATTGTTAATTGTTGATGTACTCTTTTCCATGCCTCGATATCATCTGTGCTTTGATCCATAATGTAGATTATATTGTATATATGGTAGCAGTAATACTTATGCAGTGGTGTATCAAACTGTGTTTACTAATAACAACTTTATATTGTATGGTTATTGCCTCTCTAGATAGTATATTTGCAATTCACAACAACAGCAATTATTATTAGTCTTCTCCCGCTGCAGTAGGTAAAATTTCCGTACTTTCTTTTCTTTTTAAGGTGTGGATGGATAAGATACCATCAGGTAATAAAACGTGCACATCATATGAACAAAAAGTAGAACATTGTAAAAATGATGGCAAAGATGTTACCAATAATGATGATGATTCCATTAAAGATTTGAGTAGTATTGATACCGATTTATCAGAAGAAAATGGTGACGATGCCCTACGAGACAATTATCTGAACGATGCTAAACTATTTCAGGATCCACCCCCCAAAGAAGATTGTGTAATCTGTATGCTTCCATTACCGTACTCAAATAATATTGATGGATTCAAGAAAACATACCAACCATGTTGCGGGAAAATATTATGTGATGGTTGCAAGGTTGAAGCATTAGACAAAATGAGAAAGGGAGAACTAAAACAATGTTGTCTCTATTGCAGGGAAGGTTTTCCCAATTCAGGTAAAGAGTTAATCAAGAGAATCAAGAAGCGGATGAAATTGAAAGATGGGGATGCATTTTATAGTTTGGGTTGTCAGTATGAAGGCGGACAATGCGGTTTATCAAAGGATATCAACAAGGCTATAGAATTGTATGAACAGGCAGCTGAGTTTGGATCGCTTGAGGCACATATTTTTTTGGCCAATGCGTATGAGAATGGCCAAGGAGTTGAGACAGATTTTGCGAAAGTGCATCATTTTGAGATTGCTTCAATCGGGGGACATGAATCAGCAAGATATGCTCTCGGTTGGTATGAAGAACGAGTAAAAGGCAACATGGATCGAGCAGTCAAACACTATGTGCTTGCTGCAAATTGTGGTTATGATGACGGTATTAAGGCAGTAGGGAAAGTATACAAGCTTGGACTTGTGACAAAAGATGGATATGCAGCTTCATTACGTGCAATCAGCAGGCTCTGGTTGAGATGAAGAGTGAGCAAAGAACCAAAGCTAGAAATTATAAGGATGCAATCCAGCGAGGTATTTACTAATGCACTTGGAGTAGACTATAGTTTGAACAGCAGTCAATTCCTCAAGGACATTTGCAAGAAATTAGATGTAACCAAAGTAAACTCAAAAGTCTCTAAACAAATTAATACTTCCAGTATATGGCTCAATCTTCTCATCATGATCATCTGTTTTGACATCAAAATGAGATGCATCTGCAGCATGCAATATATTAGGCACATAGGGTGCCTTTATCATCTTCTTCTCTAACAATTCAAAGTCTATATCCGAAAAGTATGCATGATCTTTGACCTTGTGACTGCTATGTCGACCAAGTCTATCGGATGCCTTGGACAGTAATTGCTGAGCAAAGTTGAGTGCATCTTCTAGACTTGGTTCATGCAATTCTTCTGGCGGTGAAAATGATTCTCGGCCCATTCCAATTAGACAAACTTGTTTAAACGTCTCCTTCAAGTCCCCATTAAACTCAAATGGAGATCTACCAGAATACATTTCAACGAGGATACATCCCAATGCCCACCAATCTATACCCTTGCTATAACCTGTACTTAGAACAAACTCAGGCGCCATGAATTCGGGTGTTCCACACATTGTAAAGGCAAGGGTGACAACCTCGGTACCACCAGAAGGGAGTTGTATTGTAGATGGAAGACGTTTATATCCGTCCTTGTCGATTAAACAGTTCTCCGGTTTTATATCTCTATGGACAAAGCCTCTACTGTGGAGAAAGCTCAGGCCAGAAACTATACTAGCACAAAAGAATACACATTCTTCATGCGGGAGTATATCTCGATTGATCATATGTCCCATGAGATTACCGCCTTGAATAAAGTCTGTCAAGAAATAGATTGAATCTTGATCTTGAAATGTACCAA
>Ga0075439_12438_pt1 | contig 11261 bp, 7 predicted proteins | sample MintriSingleCell_FD_74264 | JGI IMG/M metagenome (GOLD analysis project Ga0075439, IMG submission 74264) | Marine eukaryotic communities from Monterey Bay, USA to study complex ecological interactions - Minidiscus trioculatus JGI Plate_4_G5... | ecosystem: Environmental > Aquatic > Marine >... | reverse complement strand
GTGTAGTTGCCTTGAGACGACCACCTACATGATTAGATGCCTCGAGGATAACAATTGATGAGAGTGGGATACCCATTTTCTTGAGTGAGCAGGCAGCTGATAAACCTGCCACGCCGGCGCCGATTATTACGATTGTACCATTGTATGATGATGCTCCTGATACATTAGAAGACACTGTGGGGAAGTTTGGACAGAGATGATGGCCAAGGAACTCCATACTATTGTATGATCACTGAGAAGAGTCTGAAGAGTGAGGCTTTAATGTGTGTGTGGTGTTTAAGTAGAAGAGACCATTATGCACTAGGCATATGCGTCCTTATGCTATTAAACAATTCTCATTGCTTTAATCTGAAGAAGGATACCGCATTAAGACATAATAAAGAACCACTAAAACCGTAACCCTAACACACATACTATCGTATTAACAATCACAACCAGGTAGGAGACATAATTCAAACTTCCATATGGTCTAACAGTACCGATACTTCTCACTATATGCAGCAGCTTTATCCCTCTGAGGACTCTTAATCTCACCCAAGTATGTCTGATATAATTGTAATGCTTTTGTATAATCACCTTTTGTCGCATCTCCATTTGAGTACATTAATTTGATCTGTTCCAAAGATATAGTATATCCATCTCTAACTGCAATCATATGATGCTTCAATGCTCGATCTATGTTGCCTGCTTCCTGCTCGTTAATACCAAGATTGTACCTTGCAATTTCATTTCCTCCATTAGCTGCTAATTCATAATAATGCACTGCCTTCTTTTTATCAATTTTCACACCTTGTCCAAAGTCATAAGCATAACCAATACTGTTATATGCTGTAGCATAATCAAGTTCTGCTGCCCGATGAAATAGTTCTAATGCCTTGGTATAATCTTGTGGAAATCCGTTTGCCCCAAAGTAGCAGTAAGTTCCTACGTTGAAGATTGCTTCGGCATCATTAGCCTCCATTCTTTTCTTCTCCCTTTCATTTCCTTCCTCATCTGTGTAAGGCGTTGGAATTCTGCAAAAAGGACACTTTTCATTATCAACTTCATTGCCTTGGTCATCGTAGACGGGTGCATGACTACATCCACAACATATAATTTTCCCACAGCATGTCTGATATCTCCTACCTGTATTTAGAGTCGGTATTCGTTGGAAACATATCGGACAATCTCCCCATTGTGGCGGAGGTTGTTTAAATAGCTTTTCATCGCGTACCTCTGCGGCGTGCTCTGCAGAAAGTCTGATATGTTCTTCACATGCCTTCTTATGTTTTGATCTGTGTTTCTTTTTGCATGCTGCATTGCAATACTTCACTTGTTTACATTTGTTGCATGTATTATTGATGTTAGTTCCTTCCTTTCCGCAATTAGCACACATTGATATACTACTGTCGACACCGGTTGATGCTATATTATTGTTAGATATGTTCATATTGTTTATATCGTCGGAGACTGCATCGATTGTTGTATTATTGGTAGTATCTGTAATACAAGAGGTATTAGTATTTTTACATACTACCATCTTTCATTTTTTGATCACAAGATGTGCACACTTTTTTACTTATGCCCCACTACTGCATATACCACAAGCATCATTCGATGATCCAACTACCAATGCACTAATCATAAATACCAACACCGCTCAAACATCAACGCTTAATAACTACAATCTCCTTTCCGATATGCAATAGGTAAAGAAGGATACCGCATCTTAAAGACATAAAGAACCACTAAAACCGTAACACATACCTCTCAGTAGGATCTGTGATGCGCAGCTACTTTAGTCTCTATTTGATATTAACAATCTCAACCAAATAGGAGACATATGGATCAGTTCTAGGTTTAGGCAGCACGTGGATGGCAGACAACTATCACTATCACCGTGGTGTCCCTCAGAGTCATATTTATCCATCCTCAACTTCGATCCCATCATATACTAATAGTAATGATATTCTTTATTATCATAAGCTGCTGCTTTGTCCCTCTGGTCACTCTTAATCTCTCCCAAGTATACTTGATATAATTGTAATGCTTTTGCGTATTCATCTTTTGTTGCATGCCCATTTGAGTATAATTCTTGAATCTCCTTTAAAGAATCATTATTTCCACCCTCTACTGCTATCATATGATGCTTTAATGCCCTCTCCATATTACCCGCATTCTCCTCCAGACGACCTAGATTGTACCTTGCTATTGAATCTCCTCCCATGGCTGCTAGTTCATAATAATGATTGGCCTTCTTCTTATCAACTTCTACTCCTTGACCATGCTCATAAGTATAACCAATATTGAGATATGCGTCAGCCAGTCCAAGTTCACCTGCCCGATGAAATAGTTCTAATGCCTCAGTATAGTCTTGTGGATAACCGTCTAGCCCATCTCGATAGAAACATCCTAGATTGTATATTGCAATTGGATCATTCGCCTCTATTCTTTTCTTATCTCTTTCTATTCCTTCCCCATTTGTATTAGGAGGCGGAGTTCTACAAAATGGACACTTTTCATCATCAACTTCATTCCCTTGGTCATCATTGACAGGCGCATAAAAACATCCACTGCATATAACTTTTCCACAACATGCATAGTATCTACTACCCGTTTCGAGTGTTGGCAATAGGAGGAAACAGATTGGACAATCTTCTGCTGGCGGTGGTTGTTTGAATAGTTCTATGTCATGTAATTCAGCAGCACGTCTTTGATGTTCCTTACAATCTTTCTTATGCCTCTTTTTATGAACCTTTTTACATATAGCATTGCAATACTTCACTTTTTTACATTTGTTGCATATATTGTTGGCACCTTCTTTCTCGCAGTTTGCACATACTGAGATACTGTCAGCGGCACAGATTGGTGAATTATTATTGGATATGTTCATAGTATTAATGCCATCGGAGGCTGCATCGATTGCAGAGGAGGTATTGATACTCTTATTTTCACATACACCATCTTTCATTTTTTTATCACAAGATGTGCTCATAATTGATTTATACTTGATGACCCACTACTGCATATACCACAAGCATCATTTGATGATCCAACTACCACTGAACTCATCATAATACTAATATCAATGCTCAAATAATCAACGCTTAATGCTCAAATAATCAACGCTGTGTGTGTGGTGTTTAAGTAAAAGAGACCATTATGCACTAGGCATATGCGTCCTTAAGCTATCGCTTAATGCCCACATTCATTAATAACTCTTTAAAATTTGGAAGTTCCGATCTTAGAAATTCCAATGCTTATCTCATTATGTATCATAGAAGCGGCCGCAATCATACCAATCTCGCCTTTGATATGCAAAGAACAGCGCTATTCACATCGCTATTGACAACATTGTCATCTGCATTTCAAAGTCCAATCGTATCACGTCGCAGTATATCGATCAACAATTACCTCACCAACTCATTCTCTTCCACAACAAAACTAAACATGTCAGTAGTAGATAAACCATACGGCTCGTGGTCCTCCCCAATAACATCTAAATCAATCACAGCCGGATCAGTAAAGTTAGGTAATATACATTACAATCCACATACCAATAACTTATATTGGGTAGAAGGTCGTCCACAGGAGGCTGGTAGAAATGTACTTTGTAAATTTGATCCACTTGATGATAATGCTAGTGAAAGGAATGGTGTGGATATAATGAGTAGTAAAGAGAGTAATGTTCGGACTCGTGTGCATGAATATGGTGGTGGTGCTGTAGTTTTTGGCAAGGTAAGTGGACGGTATGTTACATTTTTTTACTGCAATAGAATTTGTGCACATGATATGCACACATAATGTGATGACTCAGTTATACTATGCGGGTTCATGAATGTTTCTTTTTGCAAATTATGGCATCACTTTCTTGCAAATGTCTTATGTGTGCTGGATATAGTAATGTTTATGTAAACATCAACTTTCTTTGCAATTGATATGCTAACATTTGTTTATGTTATCTTTTAATCTTTTAATAGGATACAATTTACTATTCAGAATTTAGTACACAACGTCTCCACAAACTAAATTCAGACGGATCAAGTACACCCATAACACCCGACGTTGAAAATGCAAAGTATAGATATGCCGACGGTGTATTATCTAGCAATGGTAATGTAATATATTGTGTAAGAGAAGATCATACGAATCCTAAACCAAGTGAAGTTGTTAATGAAATAGTAGCACTTGATGTTAGAGATGGTTCAACGAAAGTTTTAGCTACAGGCAATGACTTTTATGCCCATCCTCGTATATCATCAAACGGACAGAAATTAGCATACATTACCTGGAATCATCCCAATATGCCGTGGGATAGTACTGAGTTACGAGTAACATCAATCTATAAAGACTCATCTAATATATCATGTGATCATAAACTGATAGCTGGAGAAGATGGCAATACGTCTGTGATTCAACCTACATACCAGGGTAATAGACTTTACTATATTTCTGATGAAAGTGGATATTACAATATTTACCGTGCGGGGTATAAAGAATCAGTATTGCCAATGTCGTATGATTTTGGTGGTGCAGCACCCGGGTGGGCATTAGGCCAGCAAGGGTTCTGTTTCATGCCAGGCAACGATGGCCGGTTAGTAGCACAGTACAGTAAAGATGGCAACTCTGTGTTGATTGTGGCAGATGTCAGTGATGGCGATGCACCAGCTAAAGATATTAAAGAATATTCGGGTAGTAAGGATAATTTACCGATGATGTTTGGTAGTGTTATTCCTGGTAGTGATAATGATGTTTACTTTGTTGGTGGATCACCATCTGTACCCTCTAGTATATACAAATGGAATATGGAATCCAAGACTCCTGCCGAAGTCTTGGCATGTTCATCATCATTAAGTTTTGATGAGGAATTAATCTCGGTTCCTAAACAAGTTGAATTTCCAACGACTTTGGGTACAGCCTTTGGATATTATTATGCACCCAAGAATGGTGGGTATACTTGTACAACAGACGATGCACCACCGCTACTTGTCAAGGCACATGGTGGTCCTACAGCTTGTACTGGGTCCTCTTTTAATGCTGGTATACAATATTGGACGAGTCGAGGCTATGCTGTATTGGATGTCGACTATGGTGGATCTACTGGGTATGGACGTGATTATCGTCGTCGGCTACGAAAGTCATGGGGAGTTGTTGATATAGATGATGTTTGCGCTGGTGCAAAGTATCTTGTCAAGGAGGGATTGGCAGACGGGGAGCGTCTCTGTATCGATGGTGGAAGTGCCGGAGGATATACCACACTGGGTGCACTTGCCTTTAAGGACGTGTTCAAGGCTGGAACTAGTTTATATGGCATTGGAGACCTTACGGCACTAGCTGGTGATACTCACAAGTTTGAAAGTCGCTACCTTGATGGACTAGTTGGAGCGTATCCCGAAGAAGAAGAGTTGTACAAACAACGCTCGCCAATCGAATCTGTTGATACACTATCATGTCCAATCCTACTTCTGCAAGGTGTTGAGGACAAGGTAGTGCCACCAAACCAGGCCGAGATGATGCATAAGGCATTATTACAGAAAGGTATTCCTACATGTCTAAAGATGTATGAGGGTGAGCAACACGGTTTCCGCAAAGCTGAGAATATCGAAGATGCTTTAGACAGTGAATTAGCCTTCTACTCGAGAGTATTCGGTATCGAGGGAGTACCAGGAATGGTTGATATTGAAATTGACAATCTATAAAACATGTACGTCTATTCAATGAATATTGGAACTAGTTTACGGTCACAATTGGTATTGAACACTTTTACAGTCTAGATACTTAACTGGTATTAACAGTAGTTCAATTGATCAGGTTATAACATCGATTAGTAGCAGTATCGTATATTAGTAGATCGGCGGTAGTGAATATAATAGCCTTGTCGATTAGAAGCAGTATTGTTATTGTTATCATATCATTATCTAATCGGCGGCACACTGTAGGCACTCGCTTATGGTAATAAAGGCTTTTGACGATGAAGTGATTATGTTGCCTCCTTAATAGTACACCACAACTTCTCCTCTCGTCTCAAATGGTGCTACTGTAGGCACTCTACATTTTCATTTTTGCTTTTTGCTAAAAATTCATTTTTCCATCACGAACAAGCACAACACAACATTGAACCACATTCATCATGGCTGCTAAGAAGAAAGCAAAGGCAAAGGGGAAAGGCAAGGCCAAGGAGAAACAACTCGATGTACCAGCTGAATGGATTGGAAAATCAGTAGAAGAACTTCGGTCATTGGTTAGTCAATTAGAAAGTGAGTTAGACGATAATTCTCGTTCGATGTAAGTTTTGTTGATGTTGCCTATGCCACATATACTTTTCCCCACTAACTACTACCTCCTCAATACATACGATAGAGCCCAGGCCGAACACTCATCTATCCAATCGTACTATGATATTACAAAAGAACAGAGTCGTGAGTTGGATATGCGAATCGAGAAGAAGGATTTGGAAATCGAGAATGCACAGGATGATAATGATACTGAGCTCAAGGTTTACCGGCAAAAGACAAACTTTATTAAATATTGCCACAACAACAAGTTAAAGGATGCTGTTACAAAGAATGAAAGCAAGATGGACACTGCCACTGCAAACCATACCCAAAAAGTACAAGGTTTGGAAGAGACAAAGATGGACAAGAGGGACGAGTTGTCAAAGACAGAAGATAATCAGACCACTGACATTACCAATCTACAACAAGACACTAAAGTGGATGTAACACACATTAAGGAGAGACTCGATGATGATGTGAAACTTTTTGAACAACGATGTGACGAGTACCATGACGAACTCAAGAAAGAGTTGGAGTCTAGAAGAGAGTCCGAGCTCAAGCTTATTGTTGCCAGAAAAGATAAACACTTGAATGACATATCCGAGTCACATCAACATAGATGTGAGGATATGAAGGTATACTTTGATGGTGTAGAACGACAACAAGAGATGGATATTGAAGATTTGGATGCTGAGATTCGTAGACTAAAGAAGAAGGCTATTGAGAATGAAGCCAAGAGTAACAATTTGAGACAAAGCAATGAAACCAATGGAGAAGAACTCAGGACATGTTCTGAAAAGGTTGTCTTGTTGACGAGTAAAACAAAAGACAAGGAAAAGGATAGTATGTCACTTCGGAATACAAATGCACGACTATCAGTTGCCCGGAAAGCAATCGTCGAGGCTAGGATACACTTCAAGGAATTACAAGACAAGTATGTGGAAGTGGAAGAAGAGAGGAACAATCTGCAATTAGGTATTGAGGATGCCAAGTCTGCAGTAGTGGTGCAAGATTTGCAAACAAAAGCCGTATTGCAACAGAAGCTAGAGAATCAACAAGATAGGAATGCGACAGTTGAGGCTCATTTGATGCACATATCAGCTTCAGCTGGATTAAAGGATGATAAGACACAGATATTGAAAGACAACATGGAAGATACATTAATACAAACGAATGTTGATATTGATAAACTGAGGATTCGTATTGCAAATGCAACGCAGAAGTACAATGATGCCCGGCACAAGTTGCAAAAGCAAGGCATCTCAAGTGATGAACTTGATTCATTGAATATGCGAAGAGAAGTTGTAGATAAAGAGAATATAGCCGTGCATTCATAATATAATAGTTTGATATTACTGTTGTTACTACTTTACTTTTATTCTATGTTTATCATCCAAGAAGTATTCTCACTTGTCTAAGCCTCATCAGATTCGACAACAGTCAACACTAGTGGTGATCCTTTGATACTCGATCCCTCAATGGTGACATCTAGAAAGTAAGCTCCAGTGACTAGTGGTGTATAAAGCACCGAGTAAGTGCCATTGTTATTGTCAGTAATTGATGTACTAATACCTCCTTCATTTTGATATCTAGATACGAGAACCTCTACATTTGATCCTCCAGTCAAAAGCAGATTTCCATACCCATCTCTACTCTCAACTAGGAACTCATACTCTTCTCCAGAGTTGACCATCTCCTCAAAGCCAAATGATGTCGATTGAGTGGCATCCAATGTACCAGGAGACACCACTGTGTGATGTACATAAGGGTTACCAACATTTGTATAGTACCAAAGATTATCGGAAGGGACAATCTCTTCTGTCGTAGATGGACTGCTCCACTTTAGTATAGTAAAGGCATTATCTTGATCGTCTTCTAATGACTTGTATTGTAGAGTAAATGGAACTGCCTTACTCGACTCCATAGTGATACTCATTGTCATTTTGGGATAGCAAGATTGCCATGATACATGGTGGTCGTCTATTTCTAAACTAGCATAGCCGCCATCATTGCATTCAACAGTGATTTCGTACTCCTCATTATGATCTGCGGATAGCTTGCCCTCATAAACCGCTCCAAAGTGTGTTCGTGTATCAATTGAATCATCATCATCCCAATAGTTATCGATTGTACTTGTAACTTCTGTTTTCACTAAGTAGTCTAGCAACAAGTCGGGTGTCGAATAATATGATGCCTTGAGTCCACCTGAGGAGTAGGTACTAAAACTCATCTCGTATTCACCAGAGATGGTTGGTGTGTAATCGAGAACGAATAAGCCATCTCCAGATTCTCTCGCTACTTGAGTCGCTGTATAGTTTCCAACGAGATCATACCTGTCTAGTTCCCAATCACTTTGATGTCGAGAGATCAAAGTCATGCTCATTTCTATTGTTTCGGTTGCATGATAAACGGAGTTGTTGTATCGGTCTCGACCTTGTACTCTTACTTGATTGGTGTCACCAACAACTCCACTAACAAGGCCTTGCCCCTCAACAGTACTATGAGGACCGCTCATGACATTTGGAGAAATTACCACGCTTCTCCCATGCATATTTTCTCCGGTCTCATCAACAACTAAAGTATATTGACCACTGAAAAAGGCCGTGTATGAAACTAGATACTGTCCATTACCGATAAAGGATGTAGTCCCAATCACATCAATCTCGTCATCACTATCAACTCGACTTAGGCGTACATCAAACTGAGCATCATCGTTCACCTTGTTGTTACCACCTTCATCCTTTGCTTGAATGTTAAACTGTGCTTCTTCTCCGGCTGTTGCTCTAGACAGACCAGCACCACTTGCAGAAGAGACTTTTGATGAGAATAAACCAGGCAGGATTTTAACATTGAATGGAGAATGATGAATGTGTATATTATTCAACTTGATTGATAGGCTAATCTGTCCTGATATAGTAGGGGAAATTGAAACTAAATACTGTCCTCCACCGATGTAGGATGTTGTAGTCTTGTCAGTATCAATATCATCACTTTCAACAGAGATAGACGTCAAGTATGGCTCACTATTACAATGTATCGCCATATTGCCCCACTTATCAGCGGCTTGAATCAAGATTGTGTTATCAGTCATTGCAATCATCCTCATTTCATCATCCTCATTTACAACATACGAAGATGATCCGATAACTTGTCCATGAACAACATTCATTTGGAAGGGTGAGCCCTTGAGAGGAGACTTGTTCAAACTAATATGTAGATCATTGATACCCGATATTAAAGGTGTAACTGAAGCCGTGTATGTTCCATAGCCATGATCGATATCAACAGTGCCGAGATTGTAATCCGTTGCAGAACGAGACGATGTGCTTTTCACTACTATTGACCAATCATCCCCTCCACTATCTCGTCTGTTGCGGTATACATCAAATGCTTCAATGGTGAAAGAAGATGATTCTCCTGCCATGCCATTATACAAACCAGAGCCAGATGCTAAAGATTGTGAAGCAAAAGTAGCTGCAGGAGATGTGTCAACAAGAAAGGGTGATCCATAGATGTGCAAACCATTCAAAGTGACATTCAATTGATACACTCCTGACCTTGTAGGAGTATAAATCGCATCTAGAGTTCGGTGATCATTGTATGAAATGAGGGCAGGGACGAATGAGTTGCCGTATCCAGTTCCTTCTTCATTATTGATGAGTTTAGCTGTTGCTTGAAAGTCATCTAAATGTCCCGCGATATCTGCTCGATTAGTGAACTGATCCTTTGGATCAATGGTAAACGAGTGTACTTGACCAGCAGTGCCTTTATATAGACCTTGTCCAAACGCTTTAGTTTGCTTTGCAGATGGATGTGAAGGCTTAACTTGAAAGCTAAATGGACTGTCCTTAATATGTTCCTAGGGAACGGAGCAAGATGAAATAGATGAGAGACGGCAATATACAAAGAAGATACAATAAGCATCACTCAAACTAACCTTGTGATATAAGGAAGATGATGGTATTGCCGTGAGTCGTGTACTTGCTGATGACCAAAGCAACCTGGCCGTGGCATTTCCACTAATTTCCCGATACTCCATGACCACTTCATGAGCATGCATTGCAGTAAGATCATGTTCAGAATGAAGCAGACTAGAGTCGTCTGATGATGCTGAAAAGAATGCCCAAGAGTCAACCAAAAGAATACCATCAATCCACAGACGAACATGGTCATCAACATCCAACCAAAACGTATACGTCTCTGAGAAGGAAGGCATGACGTATCCCTCCCAACGAACCGAAACAAAGTCACGTCCAAAGGTAGTGACTGCTCCCATACCCCAAGTATGGTTGACTACCGAATCAATTCTAACAATATCTAATCGTTCATCACTGAGATAATTGTCGGTATAGTAATATCCCTTGAGCCCGCCGGGTATAAGTTGATAGACATCAAGCTCGTAGTTTCCACTGGTAGTGGCATTTACTTGACAGCCGTAGATCCCATTGGCTGAATCGTCACAACTACCGATTGTTAATGGCGTATCAAAACCGAGTGGCACATTGCTTGCCCCAATACGATAAGCTTCTAATCTAAATGTATCTCCACCACTTGTCTGATCGTTGCCACTACAAGACTTTGCTGATAGACTAAATTGGAGATGAGACCCAGCCTCGACAGTGCCAAGATGATGATTACTGTTGTGTCCTAATAATGTAGTCATGTCTGAACAAGTTCTATCTTCGTCATCATCGATAATTGTAACAATTGTTCGACTCTGCGTCCCTAGTCTAGCTCCATTGATCGGGTTTGACAAGTGCACGGAGAACGTCTCGTCACCTTCCTTAATCCGATCATCATTGATTGTTACTAGAAAGGATGCACGGATCTGTCCATTACGAAATACTACTGTCTGATTTCCAGTATAAAATGCTGTCGAGGTGACATCCTCATATCCTGCTGTGATGGGGTAGATTGAGTATGATACGGACACTTCTCCAACACCTCCACCTGAACGTCGAAGTGTCAATCGAATATGCTGTTCATCTTCTCGAATTGCATACTCTG
>Ga0075439_15198_pt1 | contig 11289 bp, 9 predicted proteins | sample MintriSingleCell_FD_74264 | JGI IMG/M metagenome (GOLD analysis project Ga0075439, IMG submission 74264) | Marine eukaryotic communities from Monterey Bay, USA to study complex ecological interactions - Minidiscus trioculatus JGI Plate_4_G5... | ecosystem: Environmental > Aquatic > Marine >... | reverse complement strand
TGATGAAAAAGGATACAGACAAGTACAGAGATGAGTTCTACAAGGAATACTCCTACTTTCTTAAAGAGGGTGTTTGTCAAGACCCCGAATCAATGCAGCCATTGTCGAAGCTTCTTTACTTTGAAACAAACAAGGGATTGGGTGGTGAACTAGTCTCCCTTGATGAGTATGTATCACGCTGTCCTCCCGAGCAGAAGGAAATTTATTACCTATTTGCTCCGACACGAGAATTGGCATTGCAGAGTCCATACATGGAGGGATTTGCCAAGTCGAAACGAGAGGTTATTTTCATCTATTCGGCCATTGATGACTTTGTAATGGCAAACTTGAAGTCGTTTGAAGGACGTGACTTGGTTAGTGCCGATAGGAGTAACGTTGACTTGCCCAAGTCGGATGAGGAAGACTCGGATAAGGATGGAAAAGATGACAAAGATGATGATACATCATCTTCTTCTGGAAGTTCAAAGCTTTCAAAAGAAGAAGCGACCGAGTTTTGTGGTTGGTTCCAAGTTACCCTATCGGACAAGGTATCTCAATGTAAAACAACTACCCGTCTCTCATCATCGCCTGCTGTCGTTACTGATAATGAATCGGGTGCATTACGCCGAATGATGCGAATGGTGGAAACATCCGAGGGTGGAACATCCTCTAGTGCAATGCCATTGCCGAAGCAGACTGTGGAGATTAATCCAGATCATGAGATTATTGTTGGTATTCACAAATTGAAGGGAACGGATCCTGTATTGGCAAAAGTCTTGGCAGAGCAAGTGTTGGATAATTGCCTTGTTGCCGCAGGACTATTAGATGATGGTAGAAGTATGTTACCCAGGTTGAATGATATAATGCTATGTGTTGTCAAGTCTAGTGTTGATAAAGATACGGATAATACCGCAAGTTCAAGTGAAGAACAGGGCGAGAAGATTGAAGGAGTAGACACAAGCTCAGATGAGGAGGGCGATAAGGTGGAAGAAGGGGATAAAGGTGAGACAAGTAGTACTGATGGGAAGGACAAATGATAAGTAGAGCCAGAGTTAGGCTGAAAAGCTAAAGCTGAAAAGATATAAAACTAAATCCAAATTGTCTGGAGTATATCAAGAGATAATCTACACAGCCAAGATAAGAACTCACTCACCTACAATCTCTTTGTACTCAAACTCAAAAATCCATTGAGTACAAAGTACGAAATACAATTATTGTGAGTTTGAAAATGTCAGCCACAAAATCTTTGTATCGTCTCTCTTCACCTTCCCTCCTATCTACTACACCTCCCTACGCAACACATCATGACAGACCCTATTGACGTAACTATCGCCCAAGATGGTGGTATCATGAAAACCATTCTTGAGGCCGCTCCGGAAGGTGAGTAAAGCACTCAAATTTGAAAGATTTTTTTGTTCATATCTTATGCACATAATTACATATCTTTTTTAATATCACATACTATTATTATATACAGGAGCCGCCGGTCCACCTCCTAATGGTTGTGTGGTAACTGCTCATTACACTGGTACGCTTGAATCAGATGGATCCAAGTTTGACAGTTCTCGTGGTGAGTTATAAAGGTTGTGTGTGTGTTTATGAGGTTTTCACTGCAATGCTCATAATATTAAATATGATTATACCTATATCTTTAACCTACCTATAGATCGAGGCAAGCCTTTTGAGTTCACAATTGGAGCGTCTCAGGTGATCAGAGGATGGGATGAAGGCTTTGCTTCCATGAAAGTAGGAGAAAAGGCCAAGCTTGCAATTCGTGCTGATTATGGTTATGGTGATCGATCAATGGGTGAGAAAATCCCAGCAAACTCAAACTTAATCTTTGATGTAGAGCTGTTAGGATTTAAGGAAAAGGAAAAAAGTAAGTGGGATATGGAACCAGAGGAGAGATTGGCTGAGGCTAAAAAGAAGAAAGAAGAGGGTACTAAAGAGTTTACTTCCGGTAATACAACAACTGCGGCTGAATTATACAAAGCTGCAGCGGACTTAGTTGATGAAAACTCTGAACAGGCTGAGATTCCACTACCAGATGAGGAACGAGACATGTATGTCAAATGTATGTCAAATGCTGCCATGTGTTATGTGAAGGATAAATCATGGCCGGATGTTATCAATTGTTGCAATCTTGTATTTAGTAGAGACCCAGACTCGGCCAAGACTAATATCAAAGTACTGTATAGACGTGGATTAGCCAAGATGAGTATGGGAGAGCTAAAGGATGCCAAGAAGGATTTAATGGCAGCATATGGTATTGATAATAAGAACAAGGATGTACGAAAGGCTATTCAAGAGTTAAAGACCAAGAACGCAGATGCAAAGAAAAAAGAGAAGGAGATGTTCGGCGGATTCTTGGACAAGGGTCTGTACGATGATAAGGAAGGCGTGCTCATTCCCAACGCCAAGGGTGATAATCCTCATGTTTATTTCAATTTGAAACATGGCGACGAAGACCTAGGTCGTGTCGTCATGCAGTTATATGCTGATATTACACCTAAGACGGCTGATAATTTCAAGTGTTTGTGTACTGGAGAGAAGGGAGAAGGCGTGTCAGGCAAGCCTTTACACTACAAAGGATCTACTTTCCATCGAGTGATTAAAGATTTTATGATTCAAGGCGGAGACTTTACCAATGGAGACGGAACTGGAGGAGAAAGTATTTATGGAGAGAAGGTATGTTTTGATTTGATAATATATATTGCTATGCAGATGTACCTTTTGTCTTATTCTGAACAATCCATTTCAATGTTAACAATAAATAGTTTGCGGATGAGAACTTTAAGATCAAGCACACAAAGGGCGGATTGTTGAGTTTGGCAAATGCTGGCCCTGGCACGAACGGAAGTCAATTCTTTATCACATCTCGCGAGACTCCGCACCTTGACGGCAAACATTGTGTCTTTGGAGAAGTTGTGGAGGGTATGGATATCGTTCGAAAGATTGAGAACGTACCCAAGGGTGCTAGTGATAAGCCCGACGTTGATGTGGTTATCGATGACTGCGGTATCATTTCAATGTATACCAAGCCATAGGAATGAATTTCTGGTCTGTGATTCAGGATGATACTTCCATTTGAGACTTGCTCTAGTTAGTTTAAGACAGATTAGGAAACACTATCCTTCTGTTTTGCTTAAGTCTACTTTGCTTAAGTCTACTTCTGCTTCTGCTCTCGGCGAGCCAGGCGTCGTTCGTTTCTTCTTTTCTGTTTCTCGGCACTCTTTTTCTTATTTGACTTCTTCCCTTCGATAATAGATCCAGCTTTGCCTTTCCCCCCTGATGTTGATCTAAAAGATGATCTATCTCCCTTGCTACCATAACTAATAGATTCTCCTCCACTTGTACGAAGAGCAATGATAAATCGTTTCCTCATATCCGCATGCTTGCCGGCACCTGTTCTCCATAGTCTATCAAAGTAGGATGTACCTCGGTCAAATCGATTTGGTGTGAAGTGACCAATAGATGCTGAAGGTTGGCCTTCATAAAGATGAACAGATGAACGACCAAATGATTCTATCCGTCTCAAATCTCTGACTTCACTCCCTTGCAATCCTACCAACTCATTATTATTCTCTAGTACACGAACTACTGTCTGGCAAATCAAACGAGCGTAAATCAAGTTGTCTGTAACAATTATTAGACGCCCTTTTCCGTTAGATTGTAGACATCGAGTTGCCGATATGATGGTTTGAGAGTTTAACATGTGTGCCGGCTCTTCATCCGTTACAGAGTTGTAAGTTTGAGTCGGTGGCTCGGGGTGATTCACAAAAATAGTCTGAACAGTATCCTTCTTGACTCTTTCCCTTAAAAATGAACCACATTCAGATCCAACACAACACAAATTTGCCAATGGTGAATGCTTAGATTGTTGTTGATTAAGCATGCATTTGGCAAATGTTTGGGCAACTCTATCTGAACGCAGCTCGACAGTGACATAGTTGTCAGACGGATTGAGTTTAGCCTGGAGACAAGCCCAGTCTCCTGATCCACTGCCTAACTCAATGTGCAACTTTTTATTGGGCTGTGGTGCTTTTGATGAAGCTTCACTCTCCTCATTTACCGGTGTAAATACCTTTGAAAAGTTAATGTAGCCCGAGTCACGAGATATAACACTGTTTGTCCCAGATATTTGTGTTTGTAGACTAGTACACAATTCTGTTGAAAGTACAGATGGTAGCTGCTTGTGTTTCTTCTTCTTCTTTGATGATAAATGAAATATACACTGCAAAGCGTCACCATTTTTACTGGCAATCTCTTTTAACCCAAAGCTATGCCATAATGAGTGAATCCATTGTTTGATAACTTCCTCTGCATCGACGCTTGATGTTTTTGTCGTAGCCTTTGTTGCATCTTTACCGGTAGTTCCACCTCCAGAGAAATAAAGCAATCGAGTCAGCATTAACTTTGCAATATTTGAATTTATGGTATCACTTTCTTGACTACAAAGCTCAATAAGTGATGAGGCTTCTGATCTTAGTTCTGAAAGTCGATGGCTACGAAATAGCTTGTTTGACTCTTCACGTCGCCCAGTTGTGCCACCATCAGCATCTCTATTTGAATGTGACCATGCCTTTTTACCTCCCGTGGTTTGTTGGTGTTGTTGTTTCTTGGCGGAGAAAGTATCAGACGATGGCTGAGTAGGGCCTGTACCATTGCTTGTTGATGTATCCATATATTCCAATGCTTCCTGTGCACATCTCTTACCATCACTTATATTTCCCAATAATACATATCCTCGTGCAATAACTACTAAACAAACTACCAAAGATTCAATCATTGTTGGATCTATATGTTTGCCCCGTTCTATACCAAATTGTACCCTCATCTTTTGTAAACACTCCTCTGCAGCTTTACATTGTAGTGATTGGGATAATATTGATATATAATATTCATATGAAGATGTATCAAACTCAATATTAACATCTTTGCAAAGACTCCAAGCTCGTGATGCAGTCATAACTCCTCCAACTAACTTATCTTTATCAAGTGATGTTGCAGTCCATAAACAACCTCTTAATAATGTGTTGAGTGTACGAACATTAACTCCATTTTCTGCATCTCTTTTACGCTTCTTACTACCATTGTTAGATGCAAGTAGTATAGCACGGTGTGTATCACATAAATAAGTGAACAATGAATCTGCCTTATCCATCATGCCAGAATGGACATATCCTTTAAGTAGTGCTGTCCATGCTTGTATTGGTACTGTTTTATATGAAAATTGTTTATATTCTTGCCAAAAGTATGCAGGAATAACTTTGATATCTTTCTGTGATGATTTAGATTGTGAAGTTGTGGATAACATATCATATACAATTTTCTCAGCTTGCTGTACATCACCACAACGTGCACAACAGTCAACTACTATACTACCATGATGAGCATCTCTTAATTCATCATTTGTCGGTGATTTATATAATTCTATACATTCTTTTAATCGTTTTTGTGAGGATAGTTGACGTAACTGTTGTGACAGAACAAGTTTCTCTTCGTGTCTCTTCTGTTTATCAACTTTACTGACTTGTTGTTGATGTTGATTTCCACCGCCATCAGTACTTTTATGAGATCTTTTACGTCTCTTCTTCTTATGTTTTGTATGATCCATTGTATTCAGTTGCCAAGGAGAGAGACCCCACAAAACAATTGATAACCAATTTCAGCGAGTAGTACCCCAGTGAATATCGATCTACCTATAATTCCAAAAGGATAAATAGTGCGTGTGTTGATGTCTATGGTCAGTTCCTAATATATATGGAGCCGCCTTTTTCAATAAGGTACATACTAATTTTATGGGGCGTACATTTTTACACACTCTCATAATTTTTGAGGTATCCTTTAGGATACACTCACAAATGAAGAGATAGATGTGTCGAGTTGTGATATCATGATCTCATCTCAATATAATGCCCTGAAAGTGTAGGATGTACCTTCATACACCTTTTCTATTGCCAGTTGATACGACGGGAGCATATCATTCAGGATATTGGTTCAAAGGATACCCTACCTTCAAAAATGTGAGATTCAATGATATAACCTGGCCGAGATATAAACACAGATATGGTTAAGAAAAGAGTCTAACTGATTATCAGTAGACAGAGTATACTCATTAAATGGCTTATCAGTTAGTTGAAGTTAATATCCTACTTTGAGCATCCACGACCAGTAACACAACCATGACAACAGGCATCACCCTCGTCATCAACTGATAACAAGTGTCTTCGTTCTTTGTAGTAAGAATACAAAACACTATCTCGAATGATACTCTTGAATAGATCATCGAACTGTTCATCAACACTTTGTGATGCATTGACAAATGAAGTTGGGAGCTCGGAGCTGCATGAATTCTCACAAAACCTTACAACAAATCGTACCCAAGCCTCAACTTTCTCAAATGAAGCAGTGGCACTATGTTGCCGAAACTCAATTGTACTTTGCCTACCAGTAACAAGATTTTGAAGGTTTAACTTGTAATAGCGCCGATCTGTTAATGAGTTGATGTATGGATTCATGATATCGGCAAGCTCGTGAGTGTTATTGCATAAACGTAGTGCAGTCAATACATCTTCTTCTTCCATGTCAAGTGCCTCCTTTGCTCGTTGACCATTGCTATTGAAGTATCTGTTGGATTCTGGACTACCTGTTCTTCTAGATCCAGGTAGCATTGAGTCAATAACATTCTCATACTTGATGAACTGTTGACAAATCTTAACAATGTCTGAGACTAAATACTGGGAAACATCTACATGAACATGAAAGCCCATACTTCTATTCACGGTCACTCCAACCCGAGAAAGACGGCCTAGTACACTTGCAGTTGTGACTAACCCATGCTCGGAGTGGAGGATAGGACTAACGAGTTCAAATTTGTTACAGAAAGGCTGGGAAACATTACAGGTGATGCTCCCATCCCCAACTAGTTTCCAATGGTGAGACGCCTTCTTGGCCTCTGCCCAACTTCCATCGACATTAATGACTTGGATGTTGTTGTGTGAAAGCGCTAATGCAATATCGTCTCTAGACACATGAGGTGCAGAAGTCATCTCTAACTCAATACCATACTTGCATCCTTGACGTATCTCCATCATGCTTGGTCGAGAGTAGATAACATTTCTTCTCTTTCTAAAGACATAAAACTTAGCATCACATATTTGTATCGGTTCACCATTCAAACTACGAGGTTTATAGCGAGGAAGGAAATCCGTATCAAACTCTTCAAACCACTCGAGACAAAGGCCTGCTTGTTGTGCAGATTGTAAAGCACAAAGCTTGGAGAATTGATTGCCCATTAGAGCAATCCCGAGCTCGAGATGTGAAGACGTATTCTGTAATTCTGTCTCAAAGAATGATGAGACACTCATGAAGAATCCACGAAGTAATTTCTCATTCTCCTCATCAGTTGAACTGCTTGCAACTGGGAAGTTCCAGGCAATCTTGGTGATGCCTCTGTTGACCAAGTATCTATTCTTGTGCATATGAACAAGCTCCATCAATCCACCTCCCAATACCATTTTGGGGGGTAATTGAAGGCTTTCCAAAACACGCTCAATACCACACTTTCCAAGTAGCAACAGTGAAGAAGAATCTTGACAGTACCAACCGAATGCTCCTAGATGATGTTTGCCAAATTTTGGTGTAACCATTGTACTGTCACTAATGGAAGTTTCAACCGGTTCCTCCTCTCCATGAGAATACAAGCATTGATCGTTTGTACAGCCTCCTCTTAAATGAAAACGACAAGGAGGACGAGGTGCCTGAAACGAATGGACATTCCTGCAATCATCACCAAATGTACAATTTCCTCTTAGGAAGTGTATACATGCATATCCATTGGCGGTATCTTTCTCTCCTTCTGTAACAAGAGATTGGCTTTGTAGTTGAGTCAAAGTCTTGGTAGATAAATCTCTGCCTTTGATATCACCATATAATGAAGAGAAGACATCATTTCGCAACTGAATGCCTTGATCCTGTGACGATGTATAAGGTAGATCATGAGATATGAGTACTGACTATCCAGAGAGATCGACCCCATCTTGCTTACCATATTCCAAGTTGGCTCCAGTGGTGCACATTTAAGCCACTCCGGATCTATGTCACATCTATATAGTCTTGTCATGGCAGAATCGATAAAGTTTGTAATCCTAAATGAGAAGTGTGATGAATAAGATGAAAGTGTAAAAAAGAAGATGATATGTTAGATATAAGCATCAATAGACAAGTCAATATACAACTACCAAAACTTACGACTTGACACTAGATGGGTTTATGAAGTGTTCTCGACACCAATCACTATGAGCTTGGTCCATCTCGGGTGTCAATTTTCCAACATTGAAAGAGACAGTATCACTATGTGCTAGTGAATGGTCACCAAAGAACTGGCTAGATACTCCTACTTGGCCGGTGCAGTTCTTGAAGTGTTGCTGCATTTCATGACGTCGAATCTTGTTCCATTCCATGCACCAATAGATGTATGCGGCAAGGTTGGCAATAGCAACTGACTGTGGATTTTTCATGTCAACATTTGGAAAGTAACGACTCAAGTTTAGTCTATTAGATTCATCATCTCCAAATGCTTGAGTAATCGGAAATGGTTTTGCAGATTTGATCGCTACCAATGCAAGTGATTCATGTAAATACCCCTTCTTAGCACCATAAACGAATGTCCCAGCCTCATCACAAGTGAATGGAAGCCCACTGATTAGTTCCCCGTGTTCAGTTAAGACCAACCTACGTTTACGAGCTATGACTGAAAGGTATAGTATGTTAGAATTCAATAACATGAGCACCAGCAAAGGTTAAGCAAAATTGATACTCACTGACTTCTCTACAAGCACCGACATCTTTCAGGTAGTCAATTGCATCAGACACATGTTTTGACGAAGGAGGATCAATGCACTTCTTCAACAGGAGAGCTGGATCTTGCATGACCTTGTTCTTAGACGCCAAAAGAGATAGAACTTCATCCCTCATAGATGCTAGCACGAGCTTGGGCTGTTCATACTCATCCATGTAATTGTTGTAAAAGCTCTGATAGACAAGTCGATATACTTTGCCAGGACATGTGCGACCAGTTCTACCTCTTCGTTGATCACAAATAGCCTGGCTAGCCCAAACACACTTCGTATCGTAAGACTTACGAGTCCTGGAAGATGCGCGTTTTGTTAGTTATGAGGTTGGAGAGAGATGATAGTAACTTCTGTTAGTGCATGTGGTTTGCAAAGGCAACCAAATAAAGTACTTCATATTGCGCATTTGAATTCATAGGATAAAACAATACAAACGCGGACTTTCCTGTTCCATTTCATTTCAAGTGCTTTGCAAGTATCGATTACACAAGCAACCCCTGGGACCGTTACAGACGAATCTGCAATGGCACTAGCAAGTAAGATCTTCCGCTTCTTTCTTCTATTTAATTTGTTGCTGTTCATACTTTCTAAACAATCCTCGACATCAATAGAAGAATGCAATACATCTATTTCACACCAGCTGAATGCTCTTAGAAAATTATAGATCTGCTCAAGATGACCTATGTATGGAAGTGTATGATGTGTAAGGTCGGTGGGTGTGTTGCATATGGAAGACAATGGCATGCATGCATCAAATGTCACTCACGATATGTTGGTGCAAATACAAGAAAGATCTTCTCCATTGTCTCTTCCTTGTGCAGCTTCAGTCAATACCTTTCCCTCGGCATCGTCCGGAAGACAATTCTTCATATCGATTAAATAGTCAATGTATTCATCTTTTTCAACATGATTTGACTTTCGAAGCAGCTTGTGTATATCCTCAAGATACAATGTTTCAACTCTATCATAGTGCGCATCAATACTGTTTGCGGTTTGAATTGGTATGGTATGATCACAGCCGGGAACACTTCTGAAGAATGATGAGTACTGATTGCTATTAAATGTAGCCGACATCAATACTAGCTTGAAGTTTGACCGAGGATTGGATATCATGAACTCTTTAATGATGGTCAACACTAGATCACTCTCACAACTTCTCTCATGACATTCATCGATTACAACAACCTTGTATTTTGTCAATGCCTTCAAACCATGTGCTTTTAACTCTTCCAATAAAACCCCGGCAGTACTAAACACTAATGATGTATCTTTATTTGCCATACGGTCCTGTCCTACATGATAACCAACCTCGTCCTCTCCCAGTACCGCTCCGCGTTGCTTGGCAACATATGATGCAACTGCAACCACTGCTAATCGACGAGGCTGTGTAACAAGGATTGGACTACCTATTTCATCCAGTAACACTTGTGGTACAATACTACTCTTTCCTGTATATATATATATATATATATATATATATATATCAATATTATATATATATATATATATATATATATATATAATATTGATTTTTTGTTAGTATGTTGTGCATAAAAAGTAGTAGAACATACAAAATAGTATGTTATGCATGAAAGTTGTGTATCACTCATCACTCAATCAATACATAATACATAGACACAACAATTTTGGAGACTACTATTCAAGTTAACACCACAGTTTTGTTTACTTACCACATCCTGGAAGGTGCGCGTTTCACAGTTTACGAAGATGAAGAGAGATAATAGTAACTTCCATTAGTACATATGGGTTGCAAATAGGCAAACAAATAAAGACAAAATAAATTCAAATGAAGCATTCAAGTCTTCGAGACTTCATATTGAACACACGAATTCATATGACAAAACAACACAAACGACTCTCCTGTTGGCCCTACTACAATCGTTAGCTTATTAGCACTGATTTTCTCAACAATACGCCTCCGTAGAGATGAAGGTAAAGTTGGTTGCGTCATTGGCTGTTACCTATAATATTATTGTGTGGTGGGGATAAAGGTGAGAAAATATTATAATGTGGTGGTGCAATCAAATGACGATTCCACGCACACACTTACCGGAGGGTCTATTGGCATCCTCCAATGTACTATTTGCAGCTTTGCTTATTGGTTTGCAACGATAGACCTACAGCGAGCCACTACGATAATATCTACAACATTCATTGTACGATATGTCATTGCCATAAAAACTGGTATCTTTTGGTATCTTTGCACGGCTCTCATAGATCCGCAAGGTGTTGATCATGAATTGGATGGCGCCAAAGGTTGCGATAAAGCATTCGTAATACACCTTCAATCTATCGCTACATCAGTGTTTAGTACTGTATAGTCTTGGATTCCAGAAAGAAAAATACCTGTTAACAATTTGCTCTCTCAATATTGTCATTGACATAAAGAGTGATAGGTAGTTTAGTATATCAATCTAATCGAGATATTGATACA
>Ga0075439_15662_pt1 | contig 11292 bp, 8 predicted proteins | sample MintriSingleCell_FD_74264 | JGI IMG/M metagenome (GOLD analysis project Ga0075439, IMG submission 74264) | Marine eukaryotic communities from Monterey Bay, USA to study complex ecological interactions - Minidiscus trioculatus JGI Plate_4_G5... | ecosystem: Environmental > Aquatic > Marine >... | reverse complement strand
TAGATTAATATACAAACAAGATATTAGATTGGTAATATAAAACAAGAATATATATTAATTATATAATTACACAATCACTTACCAATAAATAAAGGAAGATTACAACCCTTAATCAACAATTGCCCAATACTACTATTACTGAAACCTTCAACAACAACTTCATTTGAGCAACCTGATGCATCATCTTCACCTTCATCCAATATTAAAATACCCCACGCCAGAAATGCATTAATCATTTCGGGTGTAATTAACTTATGAATCAATTCCCTTGCACTCATGATTGATATATCATATGATAATGGGAGGCCACTATGATATTTAATCCTAAAATTACGAGCAGATTTTGCTATCTTATAAAGGTTAGCAGACCTCTGCATGTCTTTATTTTGTTGTTTGGAAGTGCATGATAATGATGCCATATCACTCACAGCTAAATATGAAGTTATAATGGGTAGAATATCTTCTGAGGCAAAGATAGTTTCTGAAGTAGGTGCAGGTTGGTTATTATTAGGTGCACCTGCACCTAGTGTAATTGAAGCTGGTGGTGGATGGTTCATGTTGTTTATAACAACGGCGGCGGTATTACGGCGGCGGTATTGGTATTACGTGCGTAGTATGGACTGCGGGTGATGGGAGTTGTTTGGAGTTGGTGCCTTGGTTTTAATTGTTTGTTGGGGGTTGTTGTTGAGTTGTTCTGATATGTGAGTTCTTAGTGAGCTGAGAGTTAGTTTTTTTTCCCGCGAGCCATCTATTAAAAATTACATGTTTTGAGGAAAAACTTTAGCTCTCATTACGAACTGTGTTGCTAGCGGCAATAGCGCCTATATGCCAACCAATGCGGCATAGATGATGCCAATGCATCATATGAGTATAGGACTACATGGTTGCAATAGTAGTAGTATAGTTAGTGCTAGTAATAATGACCTAACTCTGAGTAATTGCAATGCAATTTGCCATGATGATAGTAAAAATTTCAAACAATCTCAAGAGAAAAAATAAAACGCATCTGGTACTCGATCAGCAACTATCAGCTGTATCCTTGTGACGGCCATTTGCCTCGGGTAGGGTCCCAGAACCCTGATCTGGAGAGGAAAAGGCAAAAGGAAATTGGAAGCTTGGGAAAAAGATACCACTTTACGGTAACTCTTTTGGTATCCGGTATCTTTCATGGCGAGTCAACCCTTAGGTCGATACATACGACCCTAATAAACTAAAGGCACGCACCCCCCTCAACACTCATTTTTTTTTGGACGGGTAAAAAACACGTGTTTCTTTGTGTAGTCACCGAGCATATACCTACCACTACTTATTATCTTATATCTTTTTTGCTTTGTTGCAACCATTCATTCCTCTACTGAGAATACGATGGGCAAGAAATCTAAGAGAAAAAGCAAGCAGGCAAAGGAGGAGAGTGAGGAAGAGGAGGCATATGAGGAGAAGATTGAAGAAGAGGAGGATGATGAACCACAAGATCTGCTGGATCGAGATTATGATAGTGATGATGACGATGATGCTCCTATAGAATTAGAACCTTTGAATGATTTAGAGAAACAATACCTATCGAATGTGCGTGAATATGAAGGTGAAGGCAATTGGTATTGGGGCGATAAAGAAGGAAATGGAAATGCAGGAAGAGTTCTTCACAACCTTTTGCATCCACGACATTTGAATATGTGGCATACGAAAGGGGAAGATGGAGATATTCTTGGCACACGGGAAGAAGTACAGGAGGATATAGATGCAGTGGTAAAAAAGAAGATCTTGACCGAGCGCTATGATAAACTGAAAGGTGACGGAAGAAGTAGTTCGGCAACGAGTGGGCAACTACATCATCGTACATTATATTATCTACAAAAAAGAGAGAGGTACAATACCCTCATTGAAGCGATCAGGCAAGAACATGAAAAGTTATGGAGGAAGCAAGGAAAGTTGAAAGGTAAGCAAAAGGTAGTCATTACAAAATGTTGGTTCTGTAAGGCTTTGTCTAAGGATGAGAATAAAGGAGATGGGGATGCGGGCGATTTTGCAATACACTTTGATAACTTTGGAAGAGGATCTATTGTACGGGTTATTACGACAATAATGGATAGTAAAGGAGAGAAGAAAAAGATAATGGGATTTGAATGTCAGGACTCTTCCAATAGGGTAATGTTTGATGTACCACACGGATCGATCATAAGTATGGATGAGGAGGTAGCAGGATCAAATGAGGCCCGAAACTATAGGCATTGGATCAAGGGTGCCGAGGATACATATACTCTTTGTTTAGAGTTAGGTATTGGGGATGAGAACCACGGGGATTTGCGGGGGTGTTCATGGAAGGAGGATGAGGAGGGACAAGATGAGGAGGGGACCGAAGAAGGAGATGAGGAGGCCATTGCCGAAGAGAAATCATGGAAAGAGCAGTGGGAGTTGGCTCATCTTCATGGGGAATAAGTTGCATTTGTTTATGTTATAATGTGCTCAAGATTATACTTCGGACACCGTGAATAACCCCAATGTCGTCGCCAAAGGCAACTGCATCGAACTCTGGTACCATCTCTCCTCTTGTAAATGTTCCCAATGATCCACCATTACTCTTACTAGGACATGTTGATTTACGGGATGCTACTTGAGAGAAAGCCGTCATCAATGCCTCGGGTTTAATACCACCTTCTACACTACCCCTTTTCATAGCAGTCTTATATATATCATCCTTTAGTTTCTCACATTGTTGATTAGCATTATTGCCCTTGAGTAGAATATGTGATGCTTGTGCTTCCTTAGGACCAAAGATGGAGTCGAAGATTCCTGCCGACAATGATGTCGATGACAAATTATTGTGATGACGGGGGGATGTGATGGGGGAAGAGGGGGAGAATGCCGTAACTATTGACGGCGTGAGGAAGATGTAGTTCGTATTGATATTGTCAATTGTTGCATTATTGTTCCATCACATAATGTCGTGGTTGGTTGAGGTTCTTGTTGGTTAGAGATTTTTGCTTTTTACTAACAAATGATGATGTTTTGAAAAAGTGATAACCACCTCTATTGCATTCATATTATTGTTATTATTGTCTTATTGTGTATCATGCCGGCCTTAGTAAGGCACAGTCTGTGAATTCATAACAACAACCTATCATCTCCTTATCTCATTCAATGCATTTAGTCAAAAAAAGATACGGTATCTTTTCACCTGCATGCGGCAGATGGGCACTACTCACTATGCAGTGCAATTATAAGAAGGTGGTTGCTAAAAGGAGATTACTAACCACGCAATAAATCACTGATAAGTCAATGTAGCTCACTGGGTAGTAAAGTCGTTTGCTATAGTGCCAAGAGGCACCTGCAATGTATGATGACTAACGAAACTCTAATGATACACATCAATTGCAATAACAATATACAATTTTTCATGGTGTATATAGTACTGTACACAAAGCAACGCCAATGGATAACACGATTGTCACTATATCTTATGTGCCGCCTTTAATATACCTGCGTGTATCTGTGACCCCGAATGTGTTGCCTGGTACCATCCTTATTTAAAAAGTGTGCGTAGTATAATATGGCAGTAGTCAAGGTATTAGACGATGTCGTGATTAACATTAAAGTGATATTCACCTAATGGCGGGTTATAAAAAAGAAAAAGTGATATATATTTCTAAACAATATTAAGAATACCAACAATCATGTCAACCATATCAACAATACCCAATTGTTAGGTTGTTAGTGGAATGTAAAATTTGTATGTTGTTTTTAGTTGACTTAGGTCTTCTGAAAGGCTATGACGCTAGTAATAGTATGATCACAACAATGGTAAGAACAAATGTATCTGAGTTTCGTATACTGTGCCTATTTTATCATTCTTATCTCGTCTTAATCATCTCCCCTCTTGTTAGTTGCTATCGCCTCTCAAACTTTGGCGATTTTATTCGTGGCTTTTGGGCCAAAATTAGCTGAAGAGCACAATTTGTTGATACCAACAAGCAGCTATCCATCTCTGGTAAACAACACCAGACGCCAAACATCCGTGCCACACGCCACGTAAAATTGCCTAGAGTCCATCGGGCACGATACGCCTCCCTTTGTTCCGCTTCCTATTCATCCTCGGCTGGCGGAGGTAAGTTAAAGATCTTATATTGTTTGTATCGTTGGTTTTGTTGCCTTGGTCTCTAACTACTTGCCTTACCAACTGTACCTCCATATATACCCTGACCCATCTTAATTATAATTCTATATACAGGATCTGGCACCTAATAAGGTTTTTACACACTCCAGTGGCCATCTTCTGGTATTCACCACCATTTTATATCTACTTTGTGTTGAATCAACACTGCATCAAAGATTACTAAAAATATATCACTATCATCCAATCACACACCACATTAGTCCCTCCATTTATCAGTATCACGTAATTCATTCATTCCATATACGTAAGTTGGCTGGGCGGCGGTGCTGTGCCTTTTACTTAATGTGTTAAAAAAAATATCTCATCTTTTTGTATGGTTCATGTGCCATTCATACTCTCTCTTCTTTACTTATTTCATGTATGCAGTGGATTATATTTACTTATATTATGCAAAATAACAAGGTAAATCGAATATGTGGTGTATATCAAATGCAATCTGGGTATATCATATAGTATGATATACCATTGAACGTTTTTTCTAAAATCTAATCATGCATCAACTCTCATCAATTATTATACTTCACCACACCATCTTTACCACACAAATATACCTAGACAATGTTGAATAAGGATAATGCCATGCTAAAGAAGAGGGGTAGCAAATTGGCCAAGGAATTGGAAGATCGCCTAGCCGCATCACAACGTAGAGGGAAGGGGCGTAAATCAAAGGCAGTGGGAATACTTATTGCTGTATTGCTTGTCTTGGGAGGAGTTAGTATCAGTAGTACATTCTCTTCACAATCAAACAATAGCCAAAATACACCCACACCTTCTTCTGACCCTTCACCTTCGTATCAGCAACCTACTATCAACAAAGATTTTGCAGTCAACTATGCCCAATCGGACCAACTTTCAGTTGTCAATACTACAAACATCAATAATGCATTGGCACAACATACTGCTGAATGCAGTATTGATGATGCTCTCGGTCATTATGTTGATTTATCACCTCAATGCCAGGTCCAACGAAGACTCGTGATATCCATTGTTCAAAATGAAATTGAAACAATCCCTGCTTTGTTTGAGATCAATGAACAGCTAGTTCTTCATCATAACAATGTTGATGAAACAGTCCAGTTCTTCCTCGACCGCGATAAGTATCCAAAGCGTTTCATTACTGGAGTCATCGGTGGCAATGGTGGATTAGGTGGAGGTCGTCCTGGAGGTGGCGGCGGCGGCGGTGGACGTAGATCTACGCTTCCTTTCAGCCCACCCCCATTGAATAGTGAATTTCAAGCTCAGATGGATAGACTTACCGACCAGTTACAACACGGATTAGCTGTAGGAAATCCCGAGGTGATTGATAGGGAAACGAATCGTCTTGCTAATGAATGGCGAGATCGAATGAACGAGCTTGTTGATCAACAGGCTTCCCTACTTGCCGAATATGATGGTAAGTTACTTCACTCTGAGCCTCATGTCATCTCACCTTATCACATACCGATTGATTGATCTAACACGTTGATATCTCTCCCTTTTATTACACACTTTTAACAGATTATCATGGCCCTCATTACATACACCCTAACTGGGAAGAACATGCCAATGAGGATAATATGCGTCTTGCTCTCGAACCCCTGTATGCTCAGGACAGAGCGGAAATCAACGAGCTAGTCGATGGGTTGGTAGAGGTAGAAGTTGAAATGGCACAGAGAGAAGTTGATTTGTTATATGGTTTTGCTCAGCAGGTCGTTGTTCATAATCAGATGTGTCTCGATCTTGTTCATGACTTGGCTCAACAAACTGTTGCTTTTAACGAGGTACGGTATGAGAATCCTTGGATTGGAATTGGAGTACAAGAACAACAGGTTGGTAAGTCTCAAGTCGAGTGTATACATTGCTTCCTTGTACTTAATTTCTTCTACAACCTCTTTTAACCCTTCTTTATTCTAACCATTACTTAAAGAAGTGAACACTATTGTCAGTGGATTAGGTACTCAATCACTTTATGTCCCGACCAATCTTCGTGATACACCCGAGTCGTATATGGAGGCAATCGAGGAACGAGCAGGTTATCTCCCACCTGGAACGTTACATTCCGAATCAGCTTTTCTTGTTCATGGCGGAACAGTTCTTGACAATGATAGGACTCTCGGTGATAGTGGTGTCACTAATGAATCGTCAATCAGCATTCATTTCCCTGGTCGTGGAGGGGTGCGGAGATCTAAACGACTGAAAGTAAATCCAGACGATGAGGATCAACACATGAACACTCACGCAACAAGTCATGCTGTTTCTTCATCAACCCAAGAATCATCAAAACGGACGATAAAGCCAAAGGTTTCATTTGACTCTAAGACTGAAGTCAAACTCTCAAGTGATTGTGTGTTTAGTGATGATGATCAGTCGAAATGTACTTCTCATAAGCTCTCTGATGAGACTCAATCGTCGATGAATGTTGATACTAAGCAATTAGCACCTGGACTGAGAGAATCTTTGGAAGAGAAAGTTGAACCAACAAAAGGACAGCTCAATGCAAGAGGCCGTCAAGGTATGTATGTTTTGTGAAATTAAGTGTTCGAATGTATCATCACTAACTTATTCATCTCTTACTCATTCCGATACTCTCTTTTTAGACGTGGTAACTCTCATGGATGCCCCACATGACATTGAAACTCATCCTGAGCGATACTGTCCAAAGTTGGTTCGTATATATAATGCTGTGAAGGCTCATCATGAAGTCGTGAAACATTGTAGGTACAAGGATGGTGGTCTACTCTACTTCACTTATCCACGGCTACCTTGGAAAATGCGTAATCATGCTACTACTGATGTATTGTGTGCTGACTACCTTCACTACAATACAATCCAAGCAGCTCGCGCTTTGAAAGGTACACAGCATTGTGCAACTGTTATGCATAAAGACGGAAAAACACTTATTTCAGATACCTGGGATTTCAAGAAAGGTGGGTTCATTTTATGATGAGTATGCATTGTATCAATTTTGATTACTTACTCTTCTTTGCCATTATATAGAGATGGTTGGTATTGAGAATCACATGAAGAGCGTTCAAGTAGACTTTGAAAGTGTTTGTTACTTTGCATACAAGGATCTTTCTGATGTTCTTTCAGTAGAGAACATTCAGCTCATTAGAGAGAGTTATACAAATGTTCTAAAAGTTATCGAGAAGGAGTGTGTCGTCTGTTTTTCTTCCAAGGGAGCAATGGATATGCATGCAAAATGGGTAAGGCAAATTCTCGTTATGTAATTATGCTGAATAGCTATATTCTCACCTTATCAACCACTTCATTTTCATCAATCCGCAGGTTCATGGTAGTGAGAAGAAGTTACAAAAGGCATACAAAGACAATCGTGACAATTTCATTACAGCAGACCCTACTGGTGCCAAGCTTGTTGCCGGATACCATCCATGTTCATTCTACAAGAAGAAGTTTAGAAGTAATATGGAAATGAAGATAGAGGCTATGAATTACATGGGAACTCAGCAGAAACAACTGATTTCAGGTGATTCCAATGCTGTGTGCACATATTGTTCAGGCATTGTAGACACTAGCTCTCCATTATACAAAGCGGCTGAGGCCAGATATCGTGCTGGGTGTATCTTAGGTGGATTGACTTCAGGTGCAATGAGAACTGAGGCAAAGTTATTTGTGCAGTGGCTTTTAGATACTGGCTGTTGCCATGACAAGGAAGAAGCTATGGAAATCCTTCGAGAAGAGTCGGAAACACATTACAATTTGTATCAAGGAAGCTTTGACGGATACGAATCAGCTGTCGAGAAGGTCTGTATTGACAATCCTAGTGAATATCGGGCATTCTGTCTTGATAGATATCAGATTGATGTGGCTTCTGAGAGTGTAAATGTTGATGATACCACATTATACGAATATCAAAAGTCCTTCTTCAGTAGCCGAGGATACAATGCTGCTGTCTTGAAAGTATACAAAGACAACAAAGAAGAAGCCTTCACATATATCAAGGACCGATTTCCAAATCAAGTATCAACACGGGAAGACATCACATTTGAGCATATGAAGTCCTTCTTTGGTAGTCAAGGGTACAACGCCGCCGTTCAAGCTGCATTTGATGCTGATCAACAAGGTTGTCTTACTTACTGTATAGATAAGTTTCCTGGTGAGGTTGAGTCAATCAATGATATCACATTTGAACACATGAAGTCCTACTTCGCTAGTCGAGGACAGAATGCCGCTGTATTGTCTGTGTATGAAGACAATACAGAAGAAGCCTTCATATACATCCAGGACCGGTTTACAGACCAAGTATCAACACCAGAGGATGTCACATTTGAGCATATGAGTAGTTACTTTGGATACTATATCAGCAGAACAACTGTGGAAGGCATTCTGACGAATCATGATCCTCATGGTATTCTCCAGTACTTTGAATTTACTGGTAATGGAATTGCATCTTTACATACCGACTATGATGTCCCTCAACTCCGCAAGCTTGCACTTATGTACAAGGTTGAGTTGCAAGTAGAAGTAGATGCTGGAGTATGTGATCAGATTACTGGCTCAATGCCATTGACTTCATTTATCAAGGCAACCGAGAGATTCATTGCAAAGGTTGACTCTCTTACTGACACTGATCTACCTGAAGGTTGGACACTTCCATCTGCGCTCGAGTACAACAAAGGGGATCATGATATACGTGTGGAAAACAACATCAACAGTCAAATGTGCTTAGTAGTCACACCTAATAATGATGGAGTGAAGGCAATGACTCGACACTTGACAAACCTCATTATTAGAGCAATGGAAAAGTTCGATCGTCCAGTGACTATTCCGAGGGAGGGTATGGATGATATCAGAGTCGAGTATCCACGTTTCAGGGCATCATGCAAGTCTAGAGACTCGAGTGAAAATCCTAAAGACGAGGATGATGAACCTTTTGAAGGTCAATGGTTCTTTAGTTACTCATACCTTGTTTTGAGTAAAGTTTTGTTGCAAGATCCAAGTGACCTATCTGCCAAGTTTTACACCTGTCCTAAATGTAGTTTTCAATACAATTTGATGGATACAAATGAGTTGAAAGGGAATAAGAAGGATTGTACATCAAAAAAGAAGGGAGGGTGTCAGAGAAAAAGCAATGTGAACAATCTAGGCAATGTGAACAATTACAGACGTAGTGGGGGTCTATAGAATATTGTGGGTTCACTTGAAGTGAAGTTTCAATAAACTGCCAACTATTATAATTATGTGAAGTTTCAATAAACTGCCAACTATTATAATTATGTGAAGTTTCAATAAACATGTAATAAGGTTGAAAGCTTCATATTGATCGTTGTGAGGTGTTAGTTGCTGTGCTATTATGAGCTGTGCCGTATGCGGCGGCGATTATATGAGTCATCATTGTGCTGAAAAGAAATTAAATGAGGTTGAGAAAAAAAGGATACCATATCTTTTTGCAAAAAGATAAATGCGATCTTGTCAATATTTGCTATCTATGTATCACTTTATGTCAGCTCAAAAGTAGCTGTATTACTACACATAAATTGATATAATATGTCTGATGGTAAAGGAGGAATTGCATCTGCGGCCGGCGATGCCGAAGATGTTGAGTTGGGAAGGATACCACCATCAACTATAACCACGACAACGTCTTCTGATTTGAATAATTTGGTTGAGAGATTAGATAGTGGTGATAAGCCTCAGCATCCCGCTTACATAGAAGAAGATATTGCAGATGAGAAAAAGAAGGTATTATTAGAACGATTTGATAGTGGCGAAACACCGAGAGATGATTTCTTAGTAGCACAAGCACAATCAGATGATATCTCAAAGAAGAAAATTCTAGATGATATCAATCAACCAACTAATACTCTCAATCCGCCTATTCCATTCAACTATGTAGAACATGAAGATGACAACGATAATGAACAAATAGATATGCAAATGGTTAATAGAAAGATTGGTCGAGAAGTATCAGAGCAACTACCAACAGCCGACGATAGCACTGTACCTCATACAAACAGAGTAAATGAAGAAGAAGAAATACAACCTCCGACAGTTGCAATACGAAGAGATACTGATAAAACAGACGACAGTGCTATCAACGAAAGTTTAATTATTCAAGCAAGTGTACATCGAGCTGTAAGTCTTGAGCAAAATGTACCAGTATATCAAGAACAAGGTGAATATGCGGCAATTATACCGGAAGCATTCTTAGTTGAGCCACAAGAAGATGAACCAAAAGAAGTTGAACCAATTATTGTTTCAGGGGAAGCTGAACTAATATTACCATGGTATAAACAAACTCGATCATATATATTCACTGGTTTGTTCGTCATAGTTGTGTTGGGGTTAGGTATCGGCTTGGGATTAAAGCCTCCTAATGTGGTCGATAGAACTTCGGAACCATCGATTAGTTTACAACCATCCATATCTCCCTCGGAGGTACCCTCATATTCGCCATCAATAAGTAGCGCGCCATCTCCAGTACCAACTACACTTCTTAATAGATTATCAGTTGAACAAAATGTAGCACTAAATGATACCAATATGGTCATGGTTACACAACAGTATGGTAATCTCAATATTGTGTTCTATTCATTGCAGAGCAATACAATGATACCAGTCAGTGCCTTTTCGGAAGAAGATTATTATCAAGACTTCACAATATCAATTAATGATACGACAACTGTATTGAACTTTACTGATGCTTCTAATGACGACTATGTGCAAGCATTCGATGATGATATTAACGACGATTGCGATGTAGAAGATGAGTATATGCTTTTTACACGAGATGGTGACAGTTTAAATAGCACATGGACTTTAGAAGATGATAATCGTTGTCCACCCGCTCCTTCAAGGTTTGGCGGAGCTTATGGTGATTCTGAAGACTCAGCCGTCTTTACACCATTTCCAACGGAGTCGCCGATTGAAGAGAGTAGTGCATCAACTGCTCCGTGGATCATTGCCATATCAGTTCTTATTCCACTCCTCTTTTGTGTCTTACCAATGGCCATCTACATATACCTAAGGCATAAGCGGGCTAAGACAGATCAGGCAGGAGAAAATAATGATGAAACGGAACGAATGCTTGCATTAAAATGTCCTGTTTGCTCGGTAGTTACTGATGAAAACTACTTTTTGATACCATGTGGACATTTCGCTTGTGCCAAGTGTAGTGCAGA
>Ga0075439_12514_pt1 | contig 11300 bp, 11 predicted proteins | sample MintriSingleCell_FD_74264 | JGI IMG/M metagenome (GOLD analysis project Ga0075439, IMG submission 74264) | Marine eukaryotic communities from Monterey Bay, USA to study complex ecological interactions - Minidiscus trioculatus JGI Plate_4_G5... | ecosystem: Environmental > Aquatic > Marine >... | reverse complement strand
CGTATGAGGCCTTGTCGATACCTTCGATGGAACGAGTGTAGGGTAGGAAGACATTGACATTGTATCGAAGAGAATTGACGTACTCGTCTTCTACCTTGGCAAGTAAAAGGGATTCTTTCTTCTTTTCTTCTAGTTTCTCCTCTTCTGACTTCTCATACTCCTTGACCTTCTTGCCGGGCACTAAATCGACCCATTCCTTATCATCTGCCTTATCAGACTTATCGTCCTTCTTCTCATCGTCATCATCCTTCTTCTTACTGTCCATCTCTTCCTTGTACTTGATAAGATGGTCACGAATCTTCGTCTCGGCATAATTCGTAATCAACTCACGACGAATAACACATGCAGTCCACTCATCATCATCCAACGTAGATGGGATGAGCTCTTGAGATTTGGCACCACTTGATTCAAGACTCTCCTCCCATTTGCCTGTACCGCCCATGTCCTTGCTTACCCAATTGGCATCACGAGGTGTGAGACGTGTACAATCTAATACGTACTTGCGTTGATCAGACCCGAGGATACCCTTCATTTCAATCGGTCCACAAGCTTGAACCAAAGTGTCCTTGTTGTCAATGCCGATGTCTTCTTCCTTGGTCTCGGCGGCTTGAGGAGGGTTTGGGGTGATACGATTCTCCTTGATAAACTCCATCCTCTGTGTATTGTTTGAGTTGGATAGAATTAAGCGGTTAGATACAAGCCCGACAGCAGAAAAGAGACACATGATATGCACAAAACAAACAAAAGAAGATACTTACCTCATCCGACAATGGATGCTTGGGAATCTTACGTGTAGCAATCATACAACCCTCACCAATTGTACTTTCTAACAATTCATGCATCTCATCATCACATTGCAATGCACTTAACGTCTCCACGGCACCATACAATAACTTGTGAGACTTTTCACCATGTAAGATACCCGGTACGACACTCTGGCATATGATACGTGTACCCAAATATTCCACCAGTACCGTAGCCAAGGTATGCAAACCGGGAATATCCAATCGATGTAATAATCCCATATTACAACAATCTCTTGAGGCAGACTTCTTAGCGGCAGCATCACCTTGGATGATTTTAAATGTATCCAATCCAGTATCTACCGCGCGGGAGAAGAAGATGTTATTATGTAGGTAGACATGGGCACGTGCCGACTCGTTGGGGTTCATTGGTAAGATGTACCCGTCGAAGATTGCCTTAACACCAGCCAGGGCTGCTTCGCCAAAGTCGGATAGTACCTTGTGGACCAATCTATTGTGGTGTGGCAATGTTGGGATATAAGTGGACAAGGCAATGAGTTAGCGGCGGCACGAAACACAAGATGTGCACAACTACACATAAACCCAACATACAAGCAACACACAACATCATACAACTAAAACTCACCTTGCCCTATCAACACGTTCACCAAACGTATCAACACTCAACTCTCTAGCCACTTGTAATTCCTCATTCCAATCACGTAATCCACCACCTCTAATATCCATTCCATACATATTATTCATCAACTCATTCTCAAGTCGGTTGGTTGAATATTCATGTAATGTTGAATGATTGTATGTTTCTAGTTTCTTACCCAACATGATACCACCACCACTACTGCCGCCGTTAGTAATGCCGTTGGTAGTAGTATGGACACTTGGTAAAGGAGGGACCAACCAACTAGGCTTTACAGTAACCATATCAATCCTTGAACTAAACGTACCACTACTTGTACTACCACCACTACTACTATTCAATACCAATCCAGCCAATAAACCACCAACCAAACTAGTATTACCACCACTCAAGTTATTAGTACTAAATGGTGACACTAATGGTCTAAAAAAGTTGTAAAGTGTACTTTCATTGAATGATGTTGATGATAATAATTCAGATCGTTGTTTGGATGCTAATAAGGCAGTGGTGTATACTGTACGTAATGACTTTGACTTTTGTAGTAATGTGTCTAATAGTGAATGTGAATAACATGCCATTGAATCTTGACTACTACTACTATTGCCCTCGTTAATATCGGGTGTTGGATCAAACTTCTTCTCAGTACTTTTATTAATATAAAATCCTTGTGGAATGGCGGTAACATGTACCACTTGACCATCTGGTAATGTTACTACTAAATATGCTAAATCCCCTAGTATTGAACGATGTGAGGGTGGTGGATTATATCCACTTAGTACGATTGTTATTGATATACAGGATAACTTGTTAAGCTTGGCAAGTTGAGACTCAATATCGAGTAAATATTTGGCATTGGTAGTTGTTACTGAAGTTGCTGCTGCTGTTGACTGGTTGTTGTTTGAGTTGGTTGTTTCATTCTCCGATCCGCTACTGGCACTAACCTCCGCGGCAGTAGTACTATTATTATTGTTCTTCTTCTTCTTCTTTTTACGATTCTTCTTCTTTTTATTATCACTATTACCATTCTGCTGTTGTTTATCATTATTATTAACAATTGGTTCCTCGAATGAAAACTTACGTCCACTACCCTTGCCACCACTTCCTTGACCATTACCATTACTACTATCCTCTTGTTCTTGCAACTCTACTAAAGTCTGTTCCTCACCACAAGCTAAATAGTAAAAGTTACGCAAGTCACCTTGAGTTGTTACTGATGTATGAAATAAATCATAATTTGATTTATATTGAGGCAATTGTTTAGCAATTTGTGCTTGTTTGATACGTTCGAGTTCTTGTTGTTCTTCCTTGGTTGGCTCTTTGTTGTTGTCATTGTCCTGTGTGTTGCGGTATTGATTGTATGAGAATTGAGATATGAGTGTATGAGATGAGTATATAGAAACAGCACATATCTATATTATAGACTCTTACCTTGCCCTTATCTCCCTTCTTCTCTCCATTAACCTTGGCCTCCTCGACTACTTTCTCCTCACTCTCTACATCCTCGACCTTCTTAACCTCAACCTCAACCTCACCACTATCAACATCAGCAACCAAGCTACTAACAAACGGTAAACCACCATCAATTAACATACTACGAATCTTCACAACATGATCTTTAATACTTGATATAGTATACTTTTCTAATATAATACGTATAGTATAGTTAGATGCGTCTAGGATTTGTTGTGGGGGTGGGGAACGTGGTGTGATATGTCCGTTTAGTAGTATTAGCTCCTCTTTTGTTGCTTCTTCGTCGTTGTTGCTAGGAGACGTAGAGGGGTCGACGGCGTCAGATTGTTGTTGTAATAGTGGAAGTAAGATACTTAAATCACCATAATCATCTAATACCAATTCTTCATCCTCCTCTTTCTTATCATTAGTATCAGTTTGTAAACATTGCAATGTTGATGGAGTACTAACTACTGCATTGCGTAGTGTATATGTTGACCAAACGACATTACTATCTTGCTTTTGTTTCTTATTGTTATTGTTGGTATTGTTTGAGCTATTGTTTTGCTTGCCATCATTCGACTGCTTGCCACTCTCAGCACTTGACGACGAGTTGTTAGTAGTAGACGACTGTGACTTCTTCTCAACAACTAATCGATACTTAGTCAAATGTGCAAAACCAATAACCTCAGATAATGCACCTCGTAAACTAGCAACTGGTTCTTCAGGACGGAGTGGTGGTAGTTGGATTACTACTTCTTCTTCTTCATTATTATTGTTGGAGGTAGAAGAGGAAGGGAGAGAGGAAGTGCGTTGACGAGGTGATGATATTGATAGATTGTGTATAAATATTGGTGGTGATGGCACTACCTGCTGTTGTTTGGAGGTATCAGCATCGGCGGCGGTGACATCTTTTGATGTCTTTTTAGTATCATCCAATGTAGATGATGTCGAGTTGTCATTGGCTTCTGTTGCTGCCATGATTAGACTTGATATAAATTCGTTACTACTATTATTGTTACTATTGCTATTATCAGTGTTACTGTTCTGTGTTTCTTTTTGTTTATGTGCTGTTCTATTGTTGGGCATATTGATATTGCAATGGCCTGCTGCTCATGCGCTGGCGGCACTTTAGTTTTAGTTTGATTTGATGGTTTTGGTTTTGAGCAGGAGTGCAAATCTTCGTTTGATCGCCTTAGCTTCTTTATTTTATTCGTCCTTTGAGGTAGGAGTAGTAGAATGCGATGTGGGTGAGAGGAAGTAGACGGTGGCACTACTACTGCTAATAGGGTGTAGTTAGTAATAAACGATATGAGCATAGAATTGATCATCTGATATACTGCCAGTATTTTGAAGTTGAACAGGTGCGCATTAAACTCTATTGACCTAGAACACAAAAGGTATCATCGATATAATACTTATATACCTCAAACCGAATAATTGTATTTATCACAAAATATACATATTTATCACAAAGACACATTAGACAATATACCTTATCGTATTATAGATTAGTAAGGTCGTATTGGTATATTATTATATTTATCACAAAGACACAGCCATATCAAACTGCAAGGCCATATTGCAATATACATAAAACAACACACACATTACGATTTGAAAGAGAAGGTACATCAAACTTAGAACATACAAAGGTATCATCGATACACTATACTTGTATCTCACAATAACAATTTTTATTTAGAAAGAGGTTACATTTGTAGTATTAGTATACTAAACAATAATAATAAGATGAGCTCGTCTGATACGAAATTGAATGACTGTGTGGATCTTTGTAAACTTGGGAATATATCTGATGAAGAACTATTTAAACAACCACCACCAGCTGAAGATTGTCCAATATGTTTCGTACGATTACCATCACTACGTAAGAGTACCATATACCAAACATGTTGTGGAAAAGTAATATGCAGTGGATGTTTTTATGCACCTGTTTATGATAATCAAGGCAACGAAGTGATCGAGAAAGTTTGTCCATTTTGCAGAGTATCAAGACCTACTTCTGATGAGGAAGGAAATAAAAGGCAAAAGAAACGAATAGAGGCTGGTGATGCTGAAGCAATATTCATGATAGGATGTGACTATCGAAATGGGACGAATGGATATCCACAAGATTATACCAAGGCATTAGAACTTTACCATCGGGCAGCAGAGCTTGGGCATATTGAAGCTTATCACAATATTGGTTATGCGAATGACTTAGGAACGGGAGTTGAAATTGACAAGAAGAAGGCTACCCACTATTATGAGCTTGCAGCTATACGAGGAGATGAAGTTTCAAGATACAATCTAGCCCTCGATGAAAAGACGGCAGGCAATATACAGAGGGCTTTGAAACACTTAATGATTGCGGTGAGAGGTGGAGATGGTCCATCATTAAAAGAGATTCAAATATTATACTCTGATGGGCGTGTAACGAAAGACGATTACACAAAAGCATTACGATTATATCAAGCATACTTGGGAGAGATTAAGAGTAGACAGAGGGATGAAGCAGCTGCAATTAATGAGGAGTATCGATACTATTAGTGCCATTGGGCACGGGTTGCGACTTTTTTCATAAAGTGTGATATAGTGCAGCAGACATTAGGTAATACATAAAGATAAAGATAGTCATGACAAATACGTTTCTTTTACATAGTGCATTATCTACACCACTAACATGTTTATGTACATCTCATCCCACAGCCTCGACGTCAACATATCACACACAGTCGATCAATCTATAGCTTATCAATGGCATACTTCATCAATCTATAACTTATCAATATCATACTTCAAACCCGATACCGTCACTTTGCCAGAGAATGAAATCATTGGGAAGACTCGATAACCGGCCGTGTCAAGAAATATCGTTTCTGATCCCCCACACACGGGTCCAGACTCATCAACTACATATGTACATATAACCTTGGTTACAGATGCCATATGAGCAATGTTCAGATTCTCTTCCAATATATCCGCACTACCCCATAATTTCCTATCTGTAATGTTCAGGTAGATACTATCATCCACAGCTTCATCAAATGAAGATCTAGTGCATTGACTATTCATGCCTTCATCATAACTGCATAACCATCCTGCAGAACCCCCAGTACCCTCATCAAATTCAACAGTAAATTCAGAAACCCCTCCTTTGCAAATGCCCCCAAGTAGTATAGAAAGTTGACAGGTGCATCATCCACGGTCTTTGTTAAAAGTTCACAGGTACCATATGATTTCTCTTCACAAGTAAACTCTTTACAAATCAGTCCATTACAACACCCAATCCATGTTTGTTGATATACCGCGGGCATTAATCCATAATACTCGAGCATATAACATAATGAATACGTAGGTTTATAGGAAGATTTTTCTCTGGTACTTTTCGACTCTGATTGTTCATTCTCAAACGGAGGTAATTAACAAGAAGAAGGAAGTTCTCCGGATCTTGATCAATGAATATGTTCCCATCTCTATCCTTCTCCATTGATTCATCCCATCTACCGCTAAAAGTTGCAGCAAGTAGTGTATCGGGAAATTGTGTTAGAGTACTACGACGTACCGATATGGATGTACTACCGCCAACGTTTAACTGTAGAATATCAGTATCTGTACCATAAGAAGGGTGCTTAGATTCATATAGTTTAACGCGTCTATCAAAATCCTCTTCTTTCTCTTTCAACTCTTTCTCTTTTGCAATGAGTAAACTGTGTAGATGTGTGGCCGCGGTTGTTATGCTATCTGAATGGCTTTTATTGTCTGATATATCATCTGATTTCCTCTTCTTATTGCCATCTCCATTGCTGCTATTGTTATTGCTGTCCATGATATATAAGAGCGTCGTCTTCTTTTACTACACACACATATAGAATAGAAGAAGATATTGCCTAGTGATCTTCGTTTGATCACCTATCTCTCGTTTTATTCGTCCTCAAGCGAATGGCAGAAGAGATTTGCAGGTGGGGATTGCAGCCAGGTGTAAACAGGGTGTAGACGGCACACTTCCATAAGTTTGCTAAATATACGATAGAATTGATCTGCTGATATACTGCGTGAATCTCGTCGTTGATAGTTGCAAGGCGGCGCGGTATTGCAACAAATACATAAAATCAACAAACACACACATCACACAAAATTGAAGGTGATCAAAGACTATTGTATCATCGATTTATTTATACCACAAACCAAATTTACATTATATTATCAAAGAGGTTACATTTGTAGTATTGGTATATATTAGTTTAACACGCCACATACAAAAAAGAGTAAATGATAAGATGAGCTCGTCTAATACAAAATTAGATAGCTTATGTGACAATCTTGAGGGTTGTAAACTTGATGGCACGGCGGAGACGAAGATTAGTGATGAAGAACTGTTCAAACAGCCACCACCAAAAGAAGATTGTCCAATATGTTTCCTACGAATACCGACGCTTGAAACAGGTAGTAAATACAAGACATGCTGTGGAAAGACAATATGTAGTGGATGTAGTTATGCACCTGTCTATGACAATCAAGGCAATGAAGTTAAAGAAAAGAAGTGCCCATTTTGTAGAACTCCACTGCCTAAAGCAAACGACGAGGAGCAAATTAAAAGGCTTAAGAAACGAGTGGAGATGAACGATCCCATTGCAATTCATAATCTTGGACTGAAATATTATCATGGTGATACAAATGACTTTCCACAGGATTATGACAAGGCATTAGAACTTCATCACCAGGCAGCAGAGCTGCGGCATGCAAACTCATATTGTTGTATTGGTTATGCTTATGACATAGGAACGGAAGTGGAAGTTGACAAGAAGAAGGCAAGGCATTATTATGAGTTAGCAGCTATGATGGGAGATGTAATTGCAAGGCACAATCTAGGCTATAGGGAGGAGAATGCAGGCAACATTGATAGAGCATTGAGACATTATATGATTGCAGTTAGGGGAGGATTCGCTCAATCTTTGGAGACTATCAAAGTATTATACTTAGATGGACTTGCAACAAAAGATGATTACACCAAAGCATTACGATTATATCAAGAATACTTGGGTGAGATTAAGAGTCCACAGAGGGATAAAGCCGCCGCCGCCCATGAGAGGTATCGGTACTATTAGTTAATCGAGATATTGTGTGCCTAAATCAAAGGATTTAGTGGTAGTTTAGAAGAGAGCTCCTTACTGTCTAGTTTCTCGGTCGGATCAAGAAGGTGTATAATTAATGACATATCTTATACCCACTGCTTAGCATTTCTATAACCTTTATCCTATATCTTCTACCTATGTTGATCCTTGACTTTTCAACATTTATTTCCCCTCCAAATTACTATAGCTCTATACTGAACTATCAAGTCACACATAATCATAAATCCCCCCATACCCTTTACTCTTTACAACTCGACATGTTCAAAAGTACCAGGTTCACTAACAAAGAAGTTTTGATGTTTACTCCACAAACTCCATTCTCCGTCCACTTTAACACGTAAATGATATTGATTATTCCCTCTTGGTACACCTGGCATGACTAGACACGGCTGTCCACCACATGTATTCTTACCCCCAATTTCTATATCGTATATATCTTTGATACTATCCTCATCAGTCACAGTATCATCGGCAACACCCGTCTCTTCATTAATGTAATCCTTGCAATGATGACATATTTCATATCGTTCAGCATTCGGTATAGCATCCCATTTAATGATTGCCTTGAGTAAATGTTCTTCCCCCTCAACTAAATCACCATTTGCTCCTGCTCGATGTTGCTTGATCCGTGCGGTACCAATAAAGTTTGGACGTTCTTGTGATATTGTAGAGGCGGCATCGGCACCGTGTAGGAATGAGAATGTAAGCCATCCGGCGGCCATGACACACATGATTGCAAGTAGTAGTAAATTGTTGAGTGTATTTCTATTCTGTATAGAATCGGATGTGCTCATTTTTGGTGTCGTATCTTTTGTTGTTCTAAAGTAAGTTGTTTTTGTTCTGCTTTGAGATGATGCTAATATCGAAGACTACCTCTAATGATACACATGTAATATCCGTGGATTGATAGGGGATAGAGAGCAGTTATATAACAGCTTCCACTTTGAATGACGAGTAATACCCTTACTACTTTGAATGACGAGTAATCGACGACTGAGTTTGATTGAGGTTGGGATGAGATGGGGGTGTGTATGTTTCTTTATTATTTGCAGATCAGAAAGCCGGGGTTATTATCTCAGTATAGAACAGGAGCAGATGAGCTTATTAATCTATATAATAAAATAGTATTGTGGACGAGAGACGGCGCTAGAGTTAGAGAATGTAGGGAATGTTGGAGGAGGGCAATAGCAATAGACCTCCTCAGACGCAGGAGTGGTATCCTAATACAGAGTTTTCTTATTACAACACATGAAAACTGTCTTTGATTTATTTGAAGAAGAGTTCGACTTCTATCTCTCTAGAGTTAGTAATTCTTCGGCAGCGCGCCTTCCTAAACTATGGTATTGTTATAATAGTATTAATAACATTCTTCACCGGCCCTAGTATTCTTCAATCCGTATCATCACTTATCGAAACAATTGCAAACTCTCAACTTTCAAAGTTCATATCAACTTTTTGTGGGTACACCCCCGTTGGTTGGTGGAAATCAATAGTACTGTATATCAATATAGAGCTGCCGTAGTGTGATCAATTGAAGTGTGTAAAGATTAATAATCGGTATTATAAAAAGTGTTCTATAGTAGACAACAGCAAAATTATAATATGAGAACATCCGATTGCAAAGACAGTGTGCATCAAAATCAAACGATGATGTATTTGAGGTGATTGGGAAGTTACACAAAATGAGCACGTCTGATAATAATGATGTTTCAGTATGTGCTAATTGCGGCAAGGAGGGTGATGATGTCAACAACATATGTAACAAATGTAAGATGGTCATGTATTGCAATGCAGCTTGCAAGAAGAAACACCGATCAAAGCATAAGAAACAATGCGAAAGACGAGTAGCAGAGTTACATGACAAGGAACTATTTAAACAGCCACCGCCAGATGAAGATTGCCCGATTTGTTTTCTAAGAATGCCAATACTTTATACGGGTTGGACATACAAGTCATGTTGCGGAAAAAGGATATGCAGTGGATGCTGTTATGCACCTCTTTATGATAACCAAGGCAATCAAGTTGGATGGACATGCAACTAAAGAAGATTACACGAAGGCATTACAATTATATCAAACATACTTGGGTGAGATTAAAAGTAACCAGAGGGACGAAGCTGCTTCGGCCGATGAAGATAATCGCTACTACTAAGTTACTAATTAATATGTATATTGTTTATATTATCTCAAGTTCTCTAATACAATTCAATCTCATTCCGATAGACCTATAAGATCATGATCAAATTGAAAGTTTAAACCCTTTACCTCCCTTGCCAAGCCTAACAATGCTGGATGATATCCTGGCTCAAGCAAATGATCATCAATCAATGTCCTTGAGAATTCAACTGAATTAAAGAATGAGCAAGGTGTATATGTACCTGATTGTGTTAATGGGAACACAAAAGTTTTAATGTAGATATAATCATAACTTTGCATATAATCATGATGATATGACACTTACCACTCCAACCAATACCGTTACGCCACAGATGTATACAGTTACCCGGTGGATATAGAACCTGATTCATTCTAGACTTGGTAATACTATCAAAATGAGGCTTATACTTTGTTGCAATTGTATCATTTGCCCATTTCAGTATCATTTTCTTATCTAGTAATGGAAGTTTCTTGCCAACGTGATCAAGCATTAGTTCTAAATCAAGTAATGCTGAATCTGCCCAATCATGTGACATTATATCTAAAAACATATTTGCTATTGTTGGGCCGCTCATACGGGAGATGATATCACTATCTGTGACGACGGATGTAATGTAGTCCTTTGTTCCTATACTCTGTTCTAAATCTAGCAATGCCGGACAGTGCTTTGGCATCTAATATATACGTTGATTTGAGTTTATTAGGTTGTATCTCGTATAGAAGGTATACAATGTGTACATACACTTACCTATGAAATCATACTCATTCAATTCCATAGCAGCTATAGCTGCCACGCCGGCCCCTAGAGAATATCCGACAAGCAAAACTTGAACACGATCTCTTCCACTAACCTCCCATAAATCACGTATCTTCTCAATGTGCAGGTTAGCCAAGAACTTTCCTGACTTTAATATCCCATCATGTGCTAAGCCAGATCTATATGATGTTGCATTTATCATCGAGTCTGAAACGAAGTCACCAATATCTCCTGAACCACGCAAGGCAATAATAATTTCCAATACCGACTCCTGCCTACTACTTCCAACCAAATTACTTTTTATAATGCTACTTCTATCTTCTTCTTGTATTGTTGCTTCTTCTACTTTTTGGTATCATTATAAAGTGTGCCGGTTCAGTTGGCTGGCCGGTTGTTTCTGTA
>Ga0075439_12358_pt1 | contig 11304 bp, 6 predicted proteins | sample MintriSingleCell_FD_74264 | JGI IMG/M metagenome (GOLD analysis project Ga0075439, IMG submission 74264) | Marine eukaryotic communities from Monterey Bay, USA to study complex ecological interactions - Minidiscus trioculatus JGI Plate_4_G5... | ecosystem: Environmental > Aquatic > Marine >... | reverse complement strand
GGTACCAGTGAGGCCGATACTGCAAATAATAGACAAGGTGGTACCATGAGATGATAAGAAATCTGTACATAATAGTAATATACTTCAATCAACAATATTGATTCGCTCATTCGCTCACCATCCCTGATCAGTAGCCATCGTTGCATAGTATCCCGCAATACCATAATGCTAAATGAAGAAAATAGTACCATGTAAACAGGAGATATAATAAGCGAATAGTAGCTGTTGGATAACTCAAATATGCCACAATTAAATGATATATATAACTCTCCAATACTCACCGTTGAATTGCGACAGGCAACAAATCCAACACCATGCTTCTTAGCTTTATCAATAGCCATTTGCATACAATGAGGTCCAATATACAATCCTAAACCAAGATTACCATCAACCAAGGCAGTAGTTTCACTCTCAGAAATGATATCAATTGGTTTAGATGCGTATAGAATACCATTGTCCATTCTATCACAGTATATAGGCTTGAGACGACCTAATCCATGTGAATCAATACCTGAAAGGAGGAACGTAGTGAGATTGCATAATATATATACATAAGTAGTACAGTGCTCATATCATAATGTGTCAACATTCATCAACTACTTACCGCGTTTATCAGCCTCAATTAGTACATCTGAACAAGTCTCAGCCCTTTCAGGTGGTACACCATATGAAATGAATACTTCCTTCATAAATGCCTTCATGTAATCAAAGTCAACAATTGGTAGATCGGGTTGTTTAGGTGCATCACCATTAGTCTTCGCTTTCTTTGCATCAGGAGATTCTAATTCTACACCAAATACTGATTTGCCTATTGCAAAAAGAACATCAGATTGATCAGCACCCTCTGCTTTACTATATTCATTTAGCTTCGCAGCAAAGGCGGCACGGCTTTTAAAACGAGAGCAATAGTATACAAAGTGTTAGGGTACTGGCAGGTGACACGCAGGTGACACAAGAGTAGTAAGGATCATTCTACATACCATATTTCTTGTGTATGGCCACCGGGATTCTCACCAATAAGTTTCAGTAGATCACTACGGATATCCCTTGCACTCGACATGGTAATATTTTGTGGAGATATTATAATGCTATGGCTCTAGTAGGAGTTAGTATTACGATAGGGTGTGGAAGGTGTCATGCTAGATAGTCCGACCTCGGGAAAAGTCAAGTGAGTCTCTAGGTCAAAACCTTTTTTTACTAAACTGAAAACAACCAGAACATGAATCTGTGCATCTATCTTCAGCCATTAACAGCATGTGAATCTAAATAAAGAACATACCATGCGTCAGTTACTCATTAGTGAAACAATAAGTAGTCGATACAATCATAATTTATTATATTGCAATAACAGCCTACATTCATCATATATATAACTTTACATCATCATCGAATTAGAGACGACGACATTATGAATATGAAGAATATATCAAGTTATATCATGTTATTGGCCATCTTGGCCATGTTTACCCCTACTGATGCAGCCCGACAGTTTGGTATTAGACGGAGCAACGCTAAGATTCATCCTGCAGCCTTTGTAACCTCAGGAGTAAGCATTGACAGCAGTGTACAGGATACCATTACATCAGAAGATCTTTTGATCGAGCCAAGATCTTCTTCGTCGTCGTCTCCTCCGAAACGGCCTCGACAAGTATTGTCGGTAGCAATGGTTGCATGTATCAGTGGCGTTGTAATCGGTGGAGCAAGACAGTTGTGTGAAGTTGCTGGGATCGTAATATAAATGCGACTAAAGATTGCAGATGATAAGATACTCGAGGATTAGAACAGAGATACCTGGATGATATGTTTGGATTGCATTACCTGAATCATGTGTAGTGTAAGTGTACTAATAATAATATGTAAAGATTGAGTATTGAGATAAATTATACTATGTGAAAAAGAATGAAATCTCCAACTACCTCAGTCTAGTCTGTGATTGATGGAATCACAACCCGATAGGATACCTTCAATTCTTATCACGGCTTTGTGAGGATCCACCTACGAATCATTTGCTCATTCCACTTGTTGAATCAATCGCTACATAGAAGAGCATGTATGCTTGACATCTCTTCACATCATCCCAAGTTAGGCTTCTTATACTTTCATCGGATATTAGAACCCAATCATTTAGATTTGGATCAACACGACGATATGTTTGATAATGGCCACCATATGCATTTCCTTTATGCTCAATTATACTCATTAGTTTGTATGACATTCTTGGTTTCAGTAAAGAACTTGGTGTTGCTAATATACTTTGTTTCTCTAATGATGAATCCTTCCCATTTGTCGTACAATAGGGTGCGAGATCTAACTCTTCTTCGAACTGTACATGACGTGAGACTTTTATCATTCCGCTGCCGTCAAAATGCCTTCTTTGAATATGAATACATAATACTTTTGGTGGTTGTGTTAACAGTGACGCCTTGTAGGCATTGACACGATGTGGAGTTATTTGAAGTGATGAGTTGTTGATACCTAGATGATTCATCTCTATCTCGTCGTCATCCGTGCATTCTAATGTATTTCCATCTGCATCGAGATCAAGTGTTTTCAACATTGTCACTTTTCGTTTTAGTTGCTGTGACTCTTCAATCAATCCGGTAGTATCATCTGTTGTTGTTGCATTCCCATTCATCTTCTTGCGTCTTTCAAGACTAGATATCGCTCCAGTGAGTAATAGATCTTCTTCTTCTAACTTGGCAATCATTTGACTAATTGCACATGAAAAGCACTTCACGTCCTCGACTTTTTCAGCGTTAGCAAACCCACCGTACTCGGTAGCTAGAAAATCTTCTAGAAACTCTGATTGAATATTGGCAATGCATAAAGAAAGAGTTATGAAAGCACTTTTTCGTACTGGACGAGTATATTTGCAAGCCACACATTTGATTGTCGATCCTATCAAACCATCAAAAGGATTTGAAGATGGCTGGGTTGTATCGATGTTTGCAGTAGATAGTGTTTGTGCATCATTGATAACTGTAGATTGGTCTGAGTTAGTACCCCTGCGTGTGCTTTTATCGTCATCGTCACTTCCAGATGAAGTGGTTTCTTCTTTTGACAGTACATCCATCAAAGCTGAAAGTAATTCATGTGAATCTTGTTGCTCTGATGTACTAGCAAATAACAAATTAGATCTAAACTGTTTATAATGTTTGGAAACTATATTCATTATTCGTTGTGGATCACCAGGTTGATGATAATATGATGATAATAAATTGGTTAATGATGATATGAAAGTTCGTCGTTTTCTTTTTTGTTTCTTTTGTCGTATGACTTTATGTCCATTGACATATTGTATTGTTTGTAATAAAGCTAGGGCAATATTTTCTGTTTGTTGTACATTTGTACCATCATTATTATTGTGTTCGGCAGTGCTTTCACTTTGTTGTTGTTGTTGCAATGAATTCAAATACACATATAGAGGCTCAAGTGAAGCTAATGCTTGCATTAATGAATTTACATAGCATGTAGCTCCTCTATTTTTCAATCCTCTTATCTTGATAATGAATTGTTGCTCGTTTTCTTCTTCTATTTGTGACTCCTGAGTATGAGTGTGTGCAATTGATATATATTGTCTTTCTTCTGGTATTTCCAATTGCTGCGGTATATAATCTAAATCTATACCAGTCATAAACTCAATCAAGGGCACATGTGATCTCAGCCAAGATCTTACAGCAGATCTAATACCTAAGTGAATTGAAAATATGATATGCAAGCAATGAGAGAGTTGATAGTAGAAGTGTCATAATAGAACATATTATGAGAGTATAAAAAGAATAACTTACCTACTCCTACAATCAAATCAGATATAAGGAGAAATAGTAAAGAAATCATTGTATGATGATTGTCACCACTACTATTCTTTGTGGTATTGGAGTATGAGTAGCGTAGCTACTACCAGACCCAATCATTACGAAGAGATAATGTTATTGTGATGTGATGATACTGACATGTTTCTTGACAGCCACAAAATATCAATATCAACAACAAAAGTGTACTCGTTAGGTAGACACTTTGCGTTGCTTCCTCCAATCCCAATGCAATCAATAAACCACACACATTCGAGTTTGAGAGTTATCACTACCATATTGTAGTACATAATATTATACAATATGATGTGAGGTATCCTTTTATGATTATGAGAGTGTAGGCTGTAGGCTCTCAATTTTTCATTTCAGTCCGCCCCACACAATCTTCATTGGCAAGGGTACTTACTTCTACAAAGCAATACGATAAACAAGCATAATGTTCATCTCAACAATATTAATATCATGCATAATCATTGCATTAAATAATAATATATCAACAACAGTATATGCAGTAGTTGAAAACAGTAATACTATAAAATCAATAACCAATGATAATAGTATCCGACATAATAGGGGCCCATCTAATAATAAACGTCGTATGAATAATATAAGGAGAAGACTACAAGATAAACCAGATGATGATCAGGTCGCGGTAGAAGAGATATTAGATGAGGTGTCGACGTTAGAAGAGGAGAAGAAACAGGTAAGCTTTATGTGGTATGTGTATTGCAAATTATAATAAATATGTACATGAACTCTAATACTATTTATATTATATATATGTACATACACCAAATGATAATAATATAATTAAAGATGGATGAGAATTATGAAGAACAAAAGGAGGAAACAGATGCTGCAATTTTAGAGGCTGAACAGGAGTTATTGCAAGAGGGAAGTAATGTCATTGATCCGACTACTACTGCGGTGCCTGAGGTTGTAGAGGAGGAGAATGTTGACCCGGTTATTGAGGATATGTCAGAAACATTTGAGGATGAAAATAATCCTTCTGAAGAAGAAGAAGAGCCAGAGGTATTAGAGGATGAGGATCCTGTTGAAGATATGTCTGAAACGTTTAATGAAGATGTTGATCCCGTTGAAGATGAGCCAGAAACATTTGAGGATGTTACAGATCCGGTAGAGGATGAATCAGAAACGTTTAATGAGGATCCAGTGGAGGATGAGCCTGAAACGTTTGGTGAAGACAATGTAGAAGACGAGCCGCCTGGATCTACTATTGTTGAGGAAGAAGTAGAGGAAGAGAATGTTACTCCCAGTCCATCTGCCGCTAGTTCATCGGATGCATTAAGTAACGAAGAGGATGAGGGACCGCCAAAGATTGTGAATGAAAGTACGCCTTCTCCTACACCAGACTCGACTAAAGAGGAGGAAAAGGAATCATGGTATGATGAAGAGAATGAAAACAATAGCCCTCCTACACCTGACCCTAATGAAGATAGTATTTGGGGTAAAGACGAAGATGATGAGTTTAACGATGACGATGAGTTCGATGATGAGTTTGGGAATGATGAACCTGAATGGAATGAGTGGAATATGGGTCCGACGGACAAGCCAACACCCAGACCAACATCGTTATATATCTCTGCACAGGATGATCCATTAGGGAATGAGGTAGAACCAGATACTAAAGATTTCAATGATGACGTATTATATCATGGACTCGGGGGTAAAGTTGGTGACTATCTTGATCAAGTTGAAAGTCCACAGGAAATGGAAAAGGACAAGAATGTACAAGTCATCGCGGGTATATTTGGAAGTTTGTTATTGGTCTTGTTATTAGTTACAGCTCATTTAGTTATGAATCATCCAGATGGTCTTTGTGCTGGGTGCTGCCGGCTTATTCTCAAAGTAATCTGCTGCTTAACTCGGACAATTTGTTTACCATGCCGAGCTCTATGCTGTAAAAGTTCAGAACAGAGTCAAAATAGAAGAAGCCACCAGCCGATGCGTACTCCATTTCCGAGTGATCTTGAACTGTCTTAATTGAGTGAGATGACTTGAATCTGGCTAACGAGGTCGACTTTGGGATCTATAAGAGTGTATGTACATAAATGGTCGGTTTAACATCATCATAGTAGCTAATAAAGTAACTGCTGCCAACCAGTAATCCCTTCATAGTACTAATTAGCTTTTATCATACATAGTTAGAAGATATAGTGTTTTCAAGAGTCTAATTTAACATATAACTTGTTTCACATACGGTCGCAGATCACACACACACAACAACAACCTGTACAGCCTTCAAAACCAACTTCCAGATCTTCTATATCGCACACATTATGCTCTCAGCTTAGACGTCATCTCTGCTATCAACATTGTCGTTCCTGCAACCCTGACAAGATTTTTGGTTAACCTTGAGAATACCCTTCAACTTTTTCTCCGATGTGAACATCTCGCCACAACTCTCACATTGAGTCTCGCCCATGCGCTTCTTCAACATATAACGGTCCTCTTCATCGATCTGCTCTTGAAGTTCATCAACTTCTGATTGGATATTGGCGGCCTGAATCATGTCAAGGCTCCTCATTGCCTCCTCCTTGTGTGTCTGGAGGACTTGAATCATCTCTCGCAAGTCGTCAGCCGTGGGTAGAATCAATCGTAGAGGTAGAAGCCTGCGCACTTCATCGTCAGCCAACGCTGCACATGCCAAGGTCTCTTTATCAACGTCAAAACCAGACTTAACAGCCCTCTCAACTTCCTCTTGACGCTCACGAATACATACCTCTAATGCCTCGCGTGTTGGAAATTTCTTTCGTGCGTCAGCAATGAGATTAGCATGAAGTCTGCGAATCTCAAGATCTTCCAACGACGCAGATTGCTCAACTACCATATCTTCAACAACGGGTTCATCTTTTGCTTCGGTATCTGCAGACTCTGCCAAACCATTCTTGGGACGTGATGGTGCCCGTTCAGTCTTGATACTGTAGATAGTTTGATCGTCACCAGGAGAAGCCTCCAAGTCCTCAGCAATGGTCATTAATGAGCTCTCGGACGGAGGTGTGATAGATCGTACCTTCTTCTTCTTACTGCTGATGTTTGCAGATCTCTTCTTCTTCTTGTTATTCTTGCCCTTCTTCATTGATCGACCTCTCTTGGTTTCTGCCTTGAGGAACTTGTTGTCGATATTATCGGCATGATTAATCAACCGTTGGATTTCACGACTTAGCATGAGGGGTAATAATCTATCAAGTGTCTGCCCATCCAATCGTCGTAACGCCTCAACGTCTGTAACCCATTCATCTTCGAGTAGATCAACAAACTTAGTCACATCCATACCACCTCGGCCGGCATTCTCTACAGCCTTCTCGAGGAGGGCACGTAATCCTTCATTTGCTTTGATCTTCGTATTGCCAGTAACAGTTGTATCAACACTAGATGCAATTGTTGATTCGTCACTGTTATCCTCTGTCTGAATTTGTGGTGGTTCATCAGATATAGTAACCGACTTGGTATTCTGCTGCTGCTGTTGTTCATCCTTATTGGAGAATGAAGCACTAGCAGCCAAACTTGTCAACGCATCCGAGACAGAACCAGCCATACTTGCCACGGCAGTTGAAACGTCATCGCCCATGGAGAATGACATGGGTAATGGAATACTCTGAGGAGAAATAGTGTCTTGTGGAGCATCCTCGGGTGTTTGATACTCCTTGGATATGATTGCCTTCTTCGCGGTCTTGACAATATCATCATATGTCTGTTCGTCCTCCTGAGTAGTTTTTCCATCATGCGCTTCTTGACGTTCACGTTCCTCTTGAGGTTTAGATGTCTTGAGGAAGGCAAATCCAGGTCCTAACGATTCAGCAATGGATGCATCATCGGCAATTACTGACTCATCATCATCGTCGTCATCGTCTGCACCCATACTCTTGGCAGATGTCAATCCTAGTGGTTGAGAAGACGTATTCTTCTTGCCCTTCTTCTTCTTTTTTTTCTTACGACGGCCTCGAACATCGGCGGTATCAGTCGACTTGGATCCTTTTAATAATGCAGCAAATCGACCAGAGATGCTTGATTTGACGGATACATCATCGTCGTCATCAACATCTGCACATTCACCCTCGATGTTCTCCTCTGTATCATCCTTAACCTCCTGCTTACGATTTTCCTCAATCTCCTTACGACTTCTTGCCAACTTGGCAAGTTCGGGAGGCGTACGTCCCTTCCGATCTTGTACATCAATAGAATCGGGATATACACCAAACAATTGAAGTACTACCTTCTCACCCTCCGGATCAACATCTAATCGTGACGCAGCCAAATGGACCGGTAATGATCCACGTTCATCTGTCTCGCGTGCCGCGTTTGGATGGGATGATATGATGGCTTGGATAATTTCAGTAGGTGCACCCAAGACGATGGCGGCATGTAGTGGTAGTAATCTCCAACGATATTTAGGTGTTACTACTGCATCTTCTTCTTCTTGGGGTACCACAACAAGTGCAGTACTACTATTGACAACGTTGGCATCATCATCAGTAGAAGGAGTAGGAGTCTTGACCTTGCGATAAACCCACATACTACTCTCATTCTGATTCGATTGCAAATGATGCAATGCCTTTGCCCACGCACGTTGTTGTAGGTACATGAATAACTTAGTCGGGTTGACATCATAATCACATTCCTTTGCTTCATCAGTGATGATACCCTCGGTTGTTTCACCAATGGTACCTAGATGCTGCTTGTCTGCCTGCTGTTGTTCAAGAGTATTAGTGGTAGTGTCTACAGCGCCACCCACAACTGTTAAAGCATCATTAACAGCATTCGCCAAGCTAGTCGTTGGGTCACTAAATTGGAATGATGTTTTATATCCCCCAATTGATAATGATACCTTCTTTACCCATTTTTCCTCCTGTCCTTCTTTGTTCTTTGATGATGGAGCTTCTTCTGGTGCTGCTGCTGCTGCTACATTTTCTTGAGAAGAGGAGGTGTACTTTGCTTGACCATCATCTTCTTGAGACTTGCTACTCTTGACTTGCTTCTTGGAACTTGCAGTACTCTTGGTAGACTTGTTGGAACGTGAGGAACGCACGGACCCTGATTCATCCAAGGTAGCAGACTTGTTTGATTTGGTAGATTTGGCAGACTTGTTTGATTTGACAGACTTGTTAGACTTGGTAGAAACATTCGATGGAGATTTATCAATCTGTAATGACTTTACACTACCACTATCATCTTCAACTTCCACTGATAGTGATTCGTCAACAACTTCTCCTCCCTTGGTGACGGCGGCGGTGTTGTTGTTATCAGTGGCGCTGGCTTGCTGCTGCTGTTCACCGTTGGTATCAACTGTATCCAACGTATTAGGACTCTCTCTAGCGTTGATTGAAGATGATGATGCCGTGTTATTATCAGCAACCTCGTCCCCTCGCTGTTCTTCGGTAACTAGCGGTGTCTTTGATGACGAGTTGGAAACCTTTTTGGTAACATTTGAATCCGACTTTTTAATAGTAGTATTAGTATTACTATTACTACTACTGCTGCTGCTATCCTTCTTCTTATTCTTGTTAGAAGTACGAGATTTAGAACGACGCCATCGATTTAGGATACCCTTTTTTAATGACCGTCCTCTGCTCATACTACGACGACTCTTTGTTTTAGTAACAACTTCTTCTTCTTCTTCTGATTGTTTTGTATTATTGGTAGTAGATCCCTTGACTGCGGTTGTACTTGTACTTAGTTGTAGTTGTTCAGGTGAATCAGAACGTGGTACAAAGTCTGCTGGTAAGACTGTTTCTACTTCCTCGTAGCCCATTGTTGTTATTAACTTATTGCAATTATATGGTTGTTGTTATTATTATCACGTCAGTTCTATATGCAACCCTTGACCCTCTCTATTTTCAATAGTAGACTGCCATCAAAGTGTAGCAATGATTACGTGATGTGGCGGCAAGGTTCCAATATAGTTTATGCGTTGAGACCGCTTTCGAGCCTGACAGGAAATAAGCGAGGAGGTCAATACATAGAGTCATAGAGTATTTTTTGGTATCCTAAGATCTCGCCTCTCCTCATAATTAACAAAACAACAAATCTAAAACAAGAGGTCAAAACAACATGAAATCAGTAGTAGTGGCCGCCGCCTTATGCGTAATATCCAGTGTGGATGCATTCGGTATAACGTCAAGAGGGTATGTTGTTTTTTGATGTATCTTTACTTGGGGGTTTGGTATTGGAGACAGCAGAGGGTATCCTTTGGATAGCTGAAAAGATATGATGTGATGGCCGTTTACAATAATGTTATGATGACATCAATCATATACAGTGCAATAACATGAGATACTTCGATACTGTTGGTAGCCTTTGTTATCGATATACGTTGATATATATTTCATTTTTCTTGGGCGTAAAGGTCAATAGTTTGTACTTGTGTACTTTCATACTCATATAATCTTACTTTATGTTCAATCCACAAACAATCTCGTTATCAATAAAAAAGTCTACAAACACGTCTTGTTGGTCCATCATTTCAATCATCTACGGTCGTATTAAAGAGTAGTACACCAGATTTAAGTTTTGAAAATGCAATCCAATTCAATGAAGAAATGTCACGAACACCAGATAGTGAAAAGAATAACACATTGAAATCAGTTGCCAAGTATGCTTTGACATTTGTTGCTATTGCATCTGCAATAACTGTTCTATCACCACCACCTGCACATGCTGCTGCAAAGGCTGCCGCTGATACTGTTGAACATTTACATACCGGACAGAAGGTTGCAAATTTCTTCCGATCATTTGGTATTCCAGACTTGGCTGTATTGGCAATTATATCCGCAATGCCTGTTGTTGAGTTACGAGGTGCCGTGCCAGTGGGCGTATGGATGGGATATCCTATTACAACAATCTTACCAGTTTGTGTATTGGGAAATATGACACCAATTGTTCCATTAATGTTTCTACTGAGAAATGACAAGTTGAAGAAGTTAATGTCTCCAATTCTATCGAGGGCTGAGAAGAAGTCGGCAAGTCTTGGCGTCGGAAGCCTTGAGAAGCAATGGGCATCACTAGCGGCTTTTGTGGGTATTCCTTTACCGGGTACAGGAGCATGGACGGGTGCTATGGGAGCATTCTTGTTAGGTATGCCAACAGCAGTTGCATTGTCATCTATATTCACCGGTGTAGTATCCGCTGGTGTTATCATGTCAGCAATCACGTTGGCGGGGAAGAAAGGCGGAATAGCAGCCTTGGCTGCTCTTGCATTAATTACAGGCAAAGAGTTTTTGTCTAATGATGAGGAGAAAAAAGAAGAGTTGTCGACCGAGGAATAAACAGATATATAATCGAATTGATCAATCATACTTAGTTGAGGGACTGACATTCAGTACCTTGCTTTTTGAAAGTGTGATTTGTGTATACAAGAATAATGAAGTAAGAGGGTTATAACCTAAATGAGTTTAATTTTATAACTCAATTATACTCCTTTATCTTTATCCCAGCGCTGGGAAGTCTTCTGGTTTATAAACAGCTTCCTCTT
>Ga0075439_13448_pt1 | contig 11317 bp, 11 predicted proteins | sample MintriSingleCell_FD_74264 | JGI IMG/M metagenome (GOLD analysis project Ga0075439, IMG submission 74264) | Marine eukaryotic communities from Monterey Bay, USA to study complex ecological interactions - Minidiscus trioculatus JGI Plate_4_G5... | ecosystem: Environmental > Aquatic > Marine >... | reverse complement strand
CTCTGAACCACCTACATTTGTAGGCGAAGCGCTAACAGTAGGCGGTGGAGTCTCACATGATGTGACGGGGAAGCACGATTGATCATCAGGACAGTCAGTTGCAAAGCCAGAGGGACAGGGCGTACGCTCATAGCAATTGTCTTTTGCATCATTGTAATCAACACCACAATACAAAGTATTGCTCGGATCAAAGTCAATACTTTCTGCAACAAGATCGGCGCAAGGAATTGAATCATCTGGACAGTTTGGCCCAGCACAACACAATACCTCAGGCGAGTCGTCTCCACCACCGATACTACTAGTTGTTGTAGATCCAACAGTGACTCCAGTTGTAGCTAATGTAGTTGTTTCATCCGTAACTACTACTGGATCTGTAGCTAATGTAGTTGTCGCTTCATCTAGAGTTGTTGATCCTGGTGTAGGTGCTGATGTACTAGATGCACACTGAACGCCATTAAAGCAACTCATTCCGTCAGGACACTCAGTGGAAAATCCTGTTGGACATGCGACACATTGGCTAATGGCATCGGTGTAGTTGGCACCACAATAAAATGTATTGGCAGATGGAGCCTTGGTTTCACTAGGTTGAGTTGGTTTGGGAGATATCGTCGGGTCGGGCCCTGAAGGCGAACCAGTTGGACTTGAACTCATGCATCGTTCCATAGAAATTCCAAAGCAAGCCTCTCCAGGCACTGAACATCCCACTTGTGTTGGACAGGGTTGAGCAGTGAGACAGTTCTTCTCCGCTAGCTCATAAGTTGCTCCACAGAAGAATCTGTTATATACTGGTGCACTAGTGAAAACATCGGAGGAGTTGGATGGAGTTGGTACAGGAGTTGTGGTATCTGTTGTTGGTGGCTCAATAACATCAGTAGCCATTGTGGTGGTAGTAGTTGTGGTATTTTCATCAGTCAACATCTTTCCACCTGACTTTGTACAATAGCTACCAGTTCCAGAGAAATCAAAACAGCAATAATCATCTTCAATATCAGTATCACACGCAGCGCCCATACTATCGCATGTCCCTTCAGACGGTGGTGACAGTCCAATTGGGGGACTGTCTTGACAACAAGATGGAAGCATACAACTATCCGTCGCCATGCACATATATTCAAGTACTCCGTTTCCATTGTCAGTACAGTCACATTGGAGAGAAGGATATGTCTGTCCACAACAAGTTTCAGTGCCGTCACTACACGAAGATCCAGCTTCAGAACACGCTCCACCAGGAGTACAAGATTCTACAGCTTGAGTTGCATCAATTAGAGTAGGTAGTCCCTCAGATTCAGTGGCAGGTGTTGTAGTAGTAATCATTCCCATCCCCGAGCTATCATCAATGTCGCTGCATTCCATGTATGGTAGAGTAAAACATCCACCGATTTCACATCCCTGTATAATAATATATCAGTAGATTAGGGTTGAGATTCATAAAATGAACACAAAAGATGTAACATTAAGATACTTGCACATAAGTAGTTGAGCACAAGATGTGCACACACATACAAATTACTATTACACTCAATATAAACACAAGTATCACTCACATCCAAACTAGGACACCTTTGATTCGTACAAAAGTTTTGGGCTGCATCATTATAATCTGTACCACAAACTTTGATATCTTCTGGAACCGATCCACTATCATCGGCATTGCTATCATCTTGAACACCACTTGTGGAGGTAACAGTAGGACTAGGAGTGCCAGCTGTAGGACAAAGGAAGGTTGATACAGTGAAACAGGCATGTGTCTCATCACTGCATAATGTAGTATCACTGTTTGGACATTGATCATTTGTTTGACAATTTGCAATTGCCTCGTCATATGTTGCTGCACAAATATGCAAAGGAGCTGCAGTGGGAGAGTCTGTAGGAGAGAAGCATTGATCGTCTGGCACGCCATAGCATGTGGGCTTATCAGCAGGGCATCCATCACCAGTGGGGCAAAGAGGATTAGCTTCTTTGCAATTCAATGATGCATCGTCATACGTAGATCCACACACAGAAACGAGAGCATTGGTCGATGATAGATTGTGATTAGTTGCAAGTAGGACAACCGCCAGAGCGGCGGCAGCCTTTGAGTAGAATCGTATCATTGTTAAGATATATAAATTATGAGATCTTTATTTGTTAGGGGGCACAATGGAAATGACGAAGGAGTAGAAGCTACCATATCAATCGTATGAGAATCGGGCTTTTGTCATTAAAAAATAAATCAGCCTTTAATGTTGGCAGCTGTACGACATAGCATGAGCTGTTTGCTTGTGCATAAGCTGCGTCTGTACTGTTGACTACTAAACCTCTCTAGACCCCGTAGTACCTATTGATTTGATACATGAGGTAGGTGAGTAGCATGATTGATGAGAGCAGTGCATGATTCATCAATTAGTTTATCTGATTATTATCATATGATTTAAGATTGGCTGGGTAAATCGACAAGACAGCTCAATAGTAAACAAACTTACACTACACAAAACTGTTGTTAGTTGCAAACAGATGGCAACTATATTTATTATTACCAACAGCCTTTTATCATTATCGGTTTATTATTGTTGAGGGCATTATAGAAGGTATTATTAACTTCTTCAACTTTAATAGTATAAGCACATACGGTTTGATTGAAACAATTTGATGAAAGCACAAGAAGTTTCGCAGTACTGAATGCAAAAAATAAAATACTAACAGTGCACCATTCAAAAACTTATGGAGGTATAAACAGTACATATACCATTGTATAGATATAAGAGATACATCAATATGCCACCAGCCAGAGGACATACTACCCTTTCTGAACTTCTAGAAGACGATGTTAGGGATTACTTTGCCCGCGAGGGAGTATCAGACTCTCAACAACAACAGGCACCCACTAATAGAAGGAGTAAAAGTTTTAATGATAGGAAGAAGAAACAACAGAAACAAAAGAATAAGTTATCTGCATCTTCATCATCAGCTTTACCAAGTAGTTATAGTAGATCAGCCACTCCGCCAGAGAGAGGAAAGGAAGGATCACTAAGTCCTTTGAGAGCTGGATGGGCAAATATAGAGACGACTTCCAACTCTTCTCATATGTACAGCGATACAAATGGGGAAAATGCTCCTATACACATGCCAAACTTTGATGAAAATATAGAGAAACAAAGTTACTTACCCTTGCAACAACAACAACAGCAGCAGCAGCAACACCAATATCAAAATCGTGGTCAAAATACAGCAGAACGTCACAATATGAATACTCCTATTCGGAGCAATAACAGTGATAATAGATCTCTCAATATTGATCCAACTAATAATAATAGACAACAAAATCATCAACAACAGCAGCATCATAGAAGACATAGTTCTGGATCTACTGGAAGCTTTCAATCGCATCACTCACGAGGATCGAGAGGGTCAATTTCTTCACGGAGCAGAAATGTTTCTGCCGCCGATGCCGCGTTTCTAAAAAGATATGCAGAGGAGAAAGAACGCACCAATATGAGAATGTCAGCTGCCAAACCTAATTGGAGTAAGCCCAAAGATTTGGCCGTTGAGACTCGTGCACCTTCTGATTCTAGTTCGAATAATGGAGGTGCATATCATTCTATTATTCAATCCCCTCGTCCACCAACCGTTGTCGGTAGCCATCGTCCAGCCTTACCCTCCATTGATAACGATGATTGGGAAGAGGACGATCGCATAGAACGCCGTGACAAACGGAAGATGGAACGGAAGGAGGCACGAAAGTTAGAACGGCATAGACGCACAGACAGTAGTGGTGGTTCACCAAGATCTGCTTCTGGGTTGAGTGTTATTTCTCGAAGATCAGATAGATTGAATAGCAGTGATCGAGGGGATAGTTCTTATGGTATGGTTAGATCATCTTCAAACGCAACGTTTGGTACAGTAGGTAATAGTAGTGTGGTGTATCATAATCCATATCAAAGCCAGGGATCCAGGGAAATTAGTCAGGGATCTATCATGAGTACTTTTGATGGTCCAACGCATCAGGATAATGTACCTGCAAGTGCGGGGCTTACTCCTGGTACTAATGCAAGTATGTCATACAGTGCAGAGTCGTCACAAAATGCCTTTCTACCACCACCGCCAGATATACCTTATAACAATAATCATCGTCGGCATAATTCAATGGATAGATTTCTTCGGGAGCAGGAAGGCAAGCAAACCTCAGGTGAACATGACAATAGACAGGAAAGGTACTCTCAGCAAGATAATACACAACAAAGTGACACTGATGAAAGGGCAACTAGACATGTGAGACCATTGTCCTATCTATCGGCTTCCTCTGAAAGTGATGGTAAAAGTGGAGAGAGAACAAGGGAAGGAAGCTATCCTGTCATTAGAGGAGACGATCCTAGTTCTAGTAGTCCCAGCCTATTTGGATTGGGTGCCTCCCCTTTTAGTAATTCCAGCAGTACACTTCAAAGAGGGGGCTCTCCATTTAGTTCCAACAGTGGTGCATCCAAACATCCACTGATACCTGATCTTGCCCGTTATTCAAGCGCCGATGGAAGTGATTTGAACTCAACGCTGTATGGGTCTGCCATTTATTCCTCACGATCCGAGGACAATAGAACTGCATCTGGAGATTCAATACGATTCTCTAGAACAAGTAGTCAACAATCTGGACGTGTACTAGATTATAGTCGACAAAGATATTATGAGGATGAGTCTAGTGATGGCAGCAGCTATGATAGTGATGAGAGTAGTTATACATCTGAAAGCAGCTATGATGGTGATAGCTCTTCTCATTCACATTCTTCCAATGAAAATCACCATCGGAGGGGGAGACATCCAAAGCATACCGGTTATCAAAAGAAGAATCCGAACATTAGATGGGAAGCTAGAAATAGAGATATAGAAAGGGGCGCACCATTCAATGAACGAGATAGACTCTCTACTGGTAGAAATAGAGAATCAAAATATTCATCAATAGAGAAGACGAGAAACAAAAGGAATAGATATCGATCGTCTGATTCAGGAAAACATCATGATAGATTGGAAGGACAAGACGCAATGCCTCTTCGATTAGATGATGCAATATATGTTCTTTTGGGAAAGATGCATTCAGCACTCATTATATTAGAGCTATTTATTTCTAACATGCCATCATTAGTTGGAAGTCTAGCACTTGCTTGGGCTTCATTAGGAGTTGATTGGTTCAAGGTAAGGGAATTTGGTTATGTCACTACACTATGTTGAAAATATGTTTTATTGTGTCAAACTAACTTGCGTTACCTAACATCCTTGTATTGAAGTGGTATGAAGAAACTTTCAATGCATGCCATCCAACTCACTATCATAATAAAGCGTGAGTTTATATGAAATCGTGTAGTTTACTGCTCCTTCGTTTAACCATTCTTACCAGCATATATTACATGCACCTTATTGTAGTTGTGAATTTACTGAGTTTCCGGGATGTTTTTCCTGCGAGACAGATAGAGACGGCTACCAGTTCTTTGTGCATTTCCATTATCTTTGCAGTACGATAGCTTTTATACTAAGCAGCTTCCTTGTTGGGAAAATAATGATTGCCTTCCCTGTCGTGAGAGATGAGCTAGCCAATCCAACCACAGCTGCACCACTAGGTCTCTTGTGTATGGCACTTATGAAAGTCTTTGCAGGCAACTTTGGAAGTGTTGGAGAGGGCATCACATTTGTGGCAGCTGGGTTACATACACTTGTGGCCGCTTGGTGAGTTATATTAATTCCTTTAGTTGTTGATTAATGTCACATCAGCAACATCCAACTAACCGTCCTAAAAACTATTTCCAGGTTCATCTTTATCTCTGTTGTCTACAAGACATTACCAGAGCCTTCTTGGTTTGCTAATACTACAGGAATTGGCTTGGCAGCAGCAAAGGTATATCTATATTGGACAGCAGGGGGCTATTTTCTGAGCTGCTTTTCATTACTAGCATTTGCAATGTTCTACCTCGTATCACTATATCGTATCCACACCAATGAAAAGATATCTACTCCAGTATGTTGGGTCCAATTAAGTGGACCAGCAGTGGTACTATACGGCTTAACAATCTTCAGCCAGCCCGGAAGCAATGAGGATGATTTTGCACTATTGATACAAGAAAACAAAGAACACTTTTATCAGATACATCGCACATATTACATGCCAGTGTTGCATACACTGTTTGCATTTTGTATGGTATCCATGGCGTCGTCTTTGTATCTTTTACAAATCAAATGGAAGTCATTTCGAGAGAAGCAATTCAGTCCAGCACATGTATCGTTCTGCGCACCAATGGTTGCTCACTGTAATGCTATGCAAGCATATCGATCATCTTTGCTCAAGTTTTCTACATCTCCTTCTGGCACTGCTTTCAAGGTGAGTTGTTGTATAATCAAACTTCTGTCAAATGATGTGTGCATCGTATAATCTCACCCATCTGTACTGTCTTGCCTGAAAATGAAGTTATTCTTATACCGATACTGGACCCTGAGTTTAATTTGCGGAACTGTATTGGTATTCGTAATGTCTACAAAGTTTTTCATGTATCTACCAGGTTGGTGTCAAATCAATGTAGAGGACGATGAACTACCACCAGAGCCCGACGAAACACTAGTCACTCGATTGCTACAAGAGGGAAATGCCGGAGATGAAATGAAGCAACACTTTGTAAGGTAAGAGGTATCTCCAGAAAGCCAGTCAACATATAAGGTTGATCTGGTGATATGATTGTGGTTTTGCAACTAAACAAATTCAACCTCCCTCTCTTCACTCTCCCTTAAGTGCTGCCGTTTTGCAAGCGAATGAATCTGGGGCACTTGTTAGAGTATTACAAGATGGAAGAATGAAGTATGTTCGTAGTCGTCGCATGCCTTCAATGGGCTTCGACCCGATTTTGAATATGTCACAACTAATGACAGAGCGTGAACGTCTATTGCAGGAAAGTCCGCGTTTGTATTGTTTTGTCTTGTGTTATTATGTGTTCAATATGTAGTCTTGGTGATTTGGCTACTTCATTTGGCCTTCTTTAGTCTTCATTTGACTGCCTTTACACCACATGCACTAACATATGTTGCAATCACTTCTCTTTCATCATGACAATTCATAACAACGCGCATCTTCCAGGTTGGCGAGGAGAGTACAAGAAGTAGTTGTAAGCTAGCTAGCATATATAGCATTTTAGATAGAAAACCTCGAATGTGTGATAAACTGGGTATCATTATGATTATTAAAGCAGAATCTGCTGACAAGAGCACATTCAGTAGAGTCACAACAATACTTCCCAATCATATCACATCTTATTATTTATTTTTTTCCTTTCATCACGTCGTGCGATGTCGTACTAGGAAGGCACCTCCTCCGTTTTTGTTCTTTCCACCACTTGTATCCTTTCCAATTCGCATCTCCATCTCATCTCCATGATCCTCGAGATAACGCTTCACGGCATTGAATAAGACACCGCCGCCTTCTCGTTTTTGATGACCAACAGCAACATGATGTCCAGAGCCCGTAACTATCCAAACTTCATCATTCTTCTTTAGCGCTGGCACCAAGAATCGATTGAGTACAGGAGTGATAGTTTTTGCTGATTGAAAGTGTACATCCAGTAGTGTAACTTTACTACCTCCTTTAGAGTTCTGAATTGAGTTGGTGTTCTTATTATTGTCGAAGCATAAGGGGATTGTAACACTTGCCAGGTATGATTTATGATGACTGTTCACTGCCTTGAATCGTTCTATTGGGTTCGGAAACAGATGGAAGCAGTCTGAGTTGGCAGTAGACGGCAGCCATACTTCTTTCGGAATGACAACCATTTTGCTTTTTTGATTAGCTGATAATGCTTCACCCTTGCCACTACTGCTTGCATTGGAGTTCGATCTTGATCTTCCACCACTGGTTGTCGCAGTTGGTTTAGACACAGGAGCAGGAGGCTTGGCAGCGATACTAGCCCAACCGCCACCGCTTTTTGCTGGTGTTGTATCCTTAACAACTGGTGATGTACCTAATTGCACATCCTCCTTTGAATTGATCATAGCTGCAAGCTCTGCTGGAGTGGGATCGTTGGCAATTTCCTGTTCATACTTCTTCTGAGCAAATTTTTCTTCTGCATTTGGACCGTATAGCACTTCATACACCTCTTCCAAGTCACGCCGCATTCCTTCATCATCATACCATGGGTCAATGTTTATATATGACGAGAACCATGATGGATTAGGTTGACCACGCTTTTTCCATTCCTGAAATGACTGAGGATCTGTATTTTGAGCTTGCTGCTGTTGTTGGTAATTGGTATTAGTTGCTGGTTCCCAAGATTGTGGTGCTGCTGACAGAGGTTGCCATGTTTGTGACGTTGCATTCAAACCACCATTGTTACTTTCTCCTGATGCTGTACTGTTGTAATTCTGAGGATACATTAAACAATATACCTCCCAAGGGTCACGTTGCATTCCACTTCCAGGATAATACCATGCTTTGTATACTTCGTTCTCATCCATTGTTGGAGGAGATGGACAATTGTATGCAAGCCATTGTTCATAAGTTAGTGTGCCACTGGAATCTAAATGAAGACCTCCCATTGCAGCACTAAGTTGTTGTTGTTCTCCTTCTCCTGTTGTTGTATATTCTGCAGCATTTTCTACTACCTCATGTTCCTCATATGGATGCCAATAAAGACATCCCTCAGTTTGACAATCATCTCCATATGAACACGTCTTCTCTTTATATGTTGCACGAACAGCATCAGCTTCAGCCTGTCCTGGATGACGATTCATGCATTTATGACCATATGTGCACAATCCTGCCAGAAAAGGTTTGCAAATCTTTGATTTGCTATATACATTGTACAAGAGAGATATGTTATTTACATCATATATATACCATACGTGTAGGTGCACAAGAGTGATAGCAAGCACTGTTAGTTATATATTATACATACGTGTAGGTGCACTAACACATGCACAAAACGATCTTATACTCACGGATCAGCTTCATAACACTCATACCCAACAGAAACGTCAGGATGTCTATATGCACAATCCTTCCTAGTACATGCCGATCCATATGCACATTTTGGTATCAGTTGTTTATTCCGACCAACGTTCTGGGCCGTTTGAATTGTAAGAGGACGATTAGAACCTCCACGGATCGTATTTGTGTAGGCTTGTTTCATATTGAGTACCTAAGTAGTAGCAAGGTGTTTGTACACTATTTTCTCTTCGAACACATAAAATTTCACACGCCCGCCGCCGTATACGTCTACTGCATGCACAAGAATTCAAGGGCAATGTTATTAGCTTCCTGCTATTAGAATTATAATACTATTGCAACTGTCAAACTAGTAGTGCAATCTCAGTGATCAGTGAGTTGAAGTTGGAAGTTTATTTGCAAATTATATGAAACTTTCACACTAAACTTCACATTAAATTCCGACCTCTATACTGAACTGTACGGAGGTTATACCGCCGATATAGTGGCGTGTTATATATATTATTGGCACTCATTTGCAACAACATCATAACACAACATAGGTGCACACACACCAACACAACCACTCATTACATATGAGTAAGTTATTCAACATTCGTCCTCGATGGCGTAATTTACTCCTAGCCCGGATATTATTATTTGCTATATCCATTGTTCTATCATCAAGTGGGGAAGATATCGGACCAAATGATACAATAGAAGAAAGTTTAGCATCACCTCATAGATTTAGTGGCAGCATAGATAATAATATACGAGATTTGCAATCAAAGAGTGCTAAATCATCCAAATCAAACAAAAGTAGTAAGAGTAAGGGTAGTAAAAGTAAAGCATCTAAAATCAGTGGATCCAAAAGCAAATCTGGTAAAGCATCAAGTAAGGTGGGCAAATCTTCTGACAAAAGTAAATCATCGAAAAGCAAAGCCGCAAAGAATACTGAAAGTAAAAGTAAGGTATCCAAAAGTAGCAGTAAGATTGGGAAAAGTTTGAAGTCATTAGATAGTGGAGATGATACTGAAAAATCTGGAGATGGCAGTGCCATTAGTTCTAGTGATAGTATAGAATCTACGAACAACCCATTGCCATCTGAAGATAACGAGCTGTCAGATTCAGTTGAGACGAGCTCTTTGATCCGTGATGATATAGATTATGTTGAAGAAGATAACTCCCTCGATAGTAGTAGTTATAGTGGTAGCATGGACACAGAAGAAGCAGTAGAGAATATTGATATCATAACAACTGAAGAGGAGGTACTGTTCACAAAAGATGGCAAGACATATGCGATACAATTACCAGTATCATCAGAGGATGAAACCAATATAGACACAACACAGTTTGAGGGAGACTTTATGGAAGAGAGAATAGACGAATCAGAAGATATCGAGGTAGATATTGATGAGATTATGACTGAGATAATAGAAGTAAGCAGAGCATTTGAAAAAGAGTTTGACGAGAGTGATGTGGATTTGGACCCTTCAAGAGAGTCTGTAGAATAGAGAGATATGTTGTACTTGTTCTGTACTTGTATTACATGTATGTATATAGATAAACTAAGAATAGATGTGATATAGAGTAGAGTATGTCACTTTCGGAACTAACTAACTTTTATTTAGAGAACATCTACTTCCAACAACTTGCACGCCAAAACATTAATCATATATGAATATACCCTACACAAGTAGAGCTCTTTTACTTCTGTACATCACTTCTCTACAGACTCCTGTCCATTTTGCTTACCCAACCGATATGTTATCACATCCATGTTTGGTTTTCACAAAAAGAGATACTCCCGTCTGTTGAACACATAATACTGAAGATACCCACTTGCGTATCCTCTCATCATTAGAAAAGACTTCCATTATCGCGAGGTAGGAAAGCTCTCTTCCGTACAATATCTTTGAAGCTCATCTCCTTTGTTACAACAGCACGGTGCATTTGTTCCGTCTGTGGATTACTACTCGATGATGATGCTACAGTAACACTTCTCTCAACTTCTTCCCCTCTTTCTCCACCAACACGGGGAGCTGACTCGCCGCTTACAGTCATGTAAAGTAGTTGACTATCAGACTCCATCATACCCCTGACAATAGCAGATGGTTGAGAGGACAACGACGACGATGGCGTTGCGTCTGCTGCCAGAATAAACAATGACAATACGACGATGCAAATACTTTGTAAAAATCTAGATGCCATCATTGTTTATTATACGTATGTTTGCTCCGATATCTCCCCAACAATATACTCTCATAAATGAATGGAATAAATTATGGACAGCTGATTGGCATCATTGGGCTTTTGTTGATAGGGTTGGCAATCTGTTTTCTCATTTTGTTATTGAAGTGTAAGATATAAGATATGACAATTAACAGTTTTCAT
>Ga0075439_14098_pt1 | contig 11322 bp, 7 predicted proteins | sample MintriSingleCell_FD_74264 | JGI IMG/M metagenome (GOLD analysis project Ga0075439, IMG submission 74264) | Marine eukaryotic communities from Monterey Bay, USA to study complex ecological interactions - Minidiscus trioculatus JGI Plate_4_G5... | ecosystem: Environmental > Aquatic > Marine >... | reverse complement strand
AAGTAAAGTAGTCAACTTGTCGACACTTCATATTGAATACATGAAATCACATGATGAAACAATACAAACGCGGACTTTCCTGATGCGTAGCATATTCTGGTATCCGACTCTCTTGATGCTTTATCAGCCATTTGCATAGAGTAGCCTTCATTCCAGATGCATGATGGTATTGAAAACCAAGTTGAGCTGCTTGCGATATTAGATTAGATCGTGAAATGTCAATATCTATCCACATGGCAGATTTATGAAGCTCGTATGCAGTGTCTAAAGTTGCTTGTAGTTTAGATTGAAATGTTGATATATCATATGCATCTTCACTGCCATTATTGGAGATATCTTCGTCTATAGAGATTTTAATTGAGTTGTGTGTATGTTTTTCGAAGGGAAGAAGTGTGCTCAAGTGGTTCTCGTCATCATCACTTGTTGTTGTAGTATATAATGAAGTAATTATTCTTTGCTTGTTGTTCATGTTTATATTATTAATCATATAATGTAACTACGCTGAGTTGATGATGACGATGAATGACGTATGTTGCAAATAAATGCTATTCTTTTCTCCCTTGAGAAAGCAGAGAGTATCTGCTTGCCGCCAACCGCAAAAGACATGATACTACAGAAGAACAATAGAGTGATAAATATAGTCGTCCTATTGATATTAGAACCTCCTTTCTGTATCATCTTCAAGCAACAACACCAAACTTTCACATTATTGCAATTATTGATTTAACTTTATTGTAGGATACCCGAAAGGATACCTTACCATAGAGTTTACTTACTTGTCAGCAAAGCACGCTCGTCGCTTATTAGTTGCAACTAACGATATGGACCATCGGTTTGGTTGTCGGTTGTATCAGTTATCATTAGATAATATGGAATTGGTGTAGGAGGTGACGAAGAAGTCTTTATTGATGTTGGTATTTTGATTGCGTCGAATTGATATCATGAAGAGACCTTCACAGACACAACTGCACTTGGAAGTAGGTACATCATTATCAGATCATTCTGAGAATAAATCTCTGATCAACTACAATAGTAACAATAATAATATTGATGAAAAGGAGAAGAAAAATGGAAGGGCAACAGGTATGTTGTGACATTGAATTGAGTCGAGATATCTTTGTATGTTATCAACTAACAATTGTATAATACAACTTAGTCTTTCAAACATCAATAAACATGGCAAAGATTTGTATGGGAAGTGGCACGCTTGCGCTTCCCTACGCGGCAACAGTCGGTGGACTTTTATTTAATATCATTGGATTATGCTTAATAGGTTTGTGGAACTATTATTCATCAAATTGTTTACTGAGATGCTTGGATTATCTACCTACAGATTATGATGATGATAAACATCTCGCTGATAATAAAGACAATACAAACAATGGTCAATCTACAGCTTATGGAGCAACTACAGATTCAATAATAGAGTCTATAAATGGAGAAGATAGATATAAACATCCACCGCCTGGAACAACAACGTATGGACAAGTGGCTTGGTGTGCGTGTGGACGACGAGGTTTAATGCTTTTGGATGTATTAATGCTCCTGCTCTTCTTTGGTCTCGTTATATCATATGAGGTTATCATGATGAGTTTCCTAGAGGATACTCCTTTCACTACTGGGGAGACAAAATTAGATCTGTTGATACCGAGCTCAATAGTAGTTATACTCTCTTGCTTACCAGACATAGGATTTCTAAGCAAATGTTCTGGTCTCGGTCTAATGGCGGTTGTCATATCATTCATTGTCATAGTATTGCAAGGACTGAATGAGAATGGTATGTCTGGGTTTAGAGAAGATACACAATTGAAAATGTGGCCAGAAGATGTGACTTCTCTTTCATCTTGGTACGGAGTTGTAGTCTTTGGCTACGGTGTTGTTCCATTTATTTATAACTTTCGGTGAGTGATCAAAAGTATACATGTCTTGGTTGACTGATTACTTGACTAATCATATGTTATGTCCTTGATCATATGCTTTTGAATGAGAAAAGAGATTCAATGCACGAACCCAGTCAAGTCAATGATTCGCTAAAACTTGGACTATCCATGGTATACTTTGGTTATGTATCAATATCAAATGGTATAAGTATATTATTTTCTCCATCTTTTACATTCGAAGGAGATGTGTTACAATCAATGCCTGGAACTTCAATTGCTTTACTAGTTCGACTTCTTTTCATCGTTGTTATATCATTAACGGCTCCGCTAATAGTTATACCTGCCAATGAACTTATTGAAGGGAAATTAGGATTGGAAAACAGTGAGCACAAGATACTGGTTAGAGTTGTATTCTGTTTGATATGTATAGGATTAGCAGAGTTTGTGACTGGTGGCTTCGTTCATGTTGTAAGCTTTATTGGATGCTTCTGTGTTAGCTTGACGTCCTTCGTTTTACCGCCACTATTTGTCTTGCAACTATCAAGTCAACAAAAGAAGACTTCGACGAGTATAGACTTGGTAATGCTTTGTGATTCCATGGTGCTTCTCTTGGGGGTTATATCAACAATCATCACAAGCACATTGACCTTTCAAGAGCTGATAATGAGATAAAATGTTAAAGTAGTGTACATAATGTTGCATAGATATGAAATATCTCTGCTATGTCTTGGGTTACACCTACAAATATTTCGTCAATCGAAATTTGATAAGTACAAAAACATTGATAATCTGATTTCGTCTAACATCAAATCAAACAAAGGTGATATGCTATAAGGCGATTAATACCTATCCACAATAAGAATATCTTCAACAAATCAATCCAATCAACTAACCTACTGCAACATTATCAATCCATAATATGACGGCGGTTTAATATCAACTCCGATAAAACACATCAACAATGATATCTTTAAATCGTCTCTCGCGTTTCAGATGCATATATTCTAGACTGGGTAAAAGTAGTACTACTATTAGATTAAACATATCATATGCATCATCTGTTCCTAAAGTACGGCATGATTATAAAACGCCATGGCAGGGAAGTACCAACTCTAGAAATAATACCAAGATATCGCCACAACAATTGCAATCATCTACAACAACACGGAGAAGTAGAATACTGGAAAACACACAAAATCTTCTAGCCCCGGCACTATCTTCTTCCTCTAACAGTAATAATTATCCATTAAGAAAGTTTGAACAGATATTAGCAAATGCCAGAGATGATAGAACTCAACTCAATGCGATGCAATTATCATCTGATGTTGCAAAGGATATGTACATCCTGCCTACAGAGCTATTGCATCAAGTACATTCTTCTATAATATATTTTAGCAAAGAAGCTAATTCGCAGGGTATGGCAATTGCTCCTCTCGACTTTCAACCAGATACAAACAGGAAGAGTAAGAAGAAACTACCAGGACCCATGATTTGTGCACATCTATTAGAATTGATTGGTATCCCGCATCATTATCTACATGTATCATTAAACAATAGTAAACCAACAACAATACACGTGCACAGTTCCCAAATTGATTTCATTCTTGAATGTTGTATGGAAACAGTGGTTGCACTGTCACGATCATGTGAAGTGGGAAGACATTCATTAATTGGAACAGATTTCAATAATAATGGACAAACAACTTCATCACCTGGTGGTGGGGATAAGAAGACTGCAGCACAACTTTGTGAAGAGATATGGAGAAGCATTTATAACATTGAAATTAAGTATACATCCAAAAGAACAACGAATACTACCCCATCAGATACACAATTACCACAACAACAAGTAATGAAAATTGGGAGAATTGGAAGTTTACAAATGAATACGAATTCAATTGTGGAGTATTTATCTGCCATGAACTTTGATAAACAGAAGGATGATGAATGTGAATTTATCGACGAACTAGAGGGCACGTCATGGGAAACATTAAAGCCAACAGAATCATCTCGTGATGAAGATGATATACTCCCATGGACTGCTAAAGATCAACGACGATATGATAAAGCTACAATTCTATTCAATAGTACCCTATCATCATATGCCAAGTTATCATCATCAATGAGTGGATTGTCTCCACAAGTAAGAAAAGACTTTGTGCAGACGTGTGAAAGACTTTTGTTGGAAGTTGCAGCCAAACGAGATGAAATAAAAGATCCTTCTCCAAACACAATCCTACAATGTATACAGCCAAATGTGGTGTCGTTTAATACAGCTCTATCTGCATGGTCTAGCTTTTCTTCAAAGCAACGAAGGACTAGAGGTAGACAACAAGATGATAGAATCGCTGATGACTCAGTTGCAACTGCCGAGCGAACTCAATCCATCCTAAAAGTTATGGAAGACGTGAATGATGACACTAGATCTAATCGGAATACAGTTCAAAGTATTGAATCGGCCTGGACTGAACGAAGAGGTCATAATGCCATAGATGTAGAGCATTTTACTCGCCCGACTACTAGAGTTATATCACCCAATACAACGTCATTTAACAATGTACTCAAAGCATTGTCTAGGACCTCAAACACAAATGAAACTGCACTTCAAAGTCTAAACATTTATCAAACAATAATGAATAGAGCAAACAAACATCATCACGCTAGGGAAAATCTAGTACTCGACAATTGTGAGCAACTACAGAAGAGAAGTATCGACCCCGGAAGGGCAAGGGATATATTGCCAGACTCACGAACTCTAGTCCTCCTCTTGATAAACCTCCAGAATTTATCATTAAGTAACTTTCAAGATAGTTTGGCAGTAGTAAACTCTATTTATCAGTCAATGTTACAATTGGATGACCAATTGCAATGGTCTGTAGATAACCTCCAGGAGAGTTCAAGAAGCGCACTATTGAATAAGTATTCATTCAATGCCATACTAAAGACTCTGAGTAGCTTATCCGTGGATTCGTATGATGATAGTTATGAATGTGCAACCCAAATTGATGCTATAGTAGAGCAAGCTGTACATGAATACTCTATCAAGAGTTCTGATATTCGACCAAACGCCATTAAATCATGGATAAAATGTGCCTTGCTAGCTGGTACTGATAAAGAACGCCTGCATGTATGTGCTAGTAAGTGTGGTGCACATATTGAGGCGCTGTTTGCAGAGTTAAATCAAACAAAAGATGTCAGCAATACTGGAAGTTATCATCTTATCCAAGCGATCAATGATACAATTAGTCTCTACGGACGTGTAGGTCTATTCTTTGAGGCACATACTTTATACAAGGAAGCCCAATCGTGCGATTTGACTTCATTAAAGACATTATCAACTACAACCGAGGCACTCTGCCAAGCAAGAGATATTGAACAGATTGACAAGGCCAAGGAACTTCTACTTGATTATGAACAAGAAATAATGGGGAAACAGTCTTCAACAGCCTTGCCTGATATGAAGTACACATATATTTATAACTCGTTGATAGAAGCATATCTCAACTCAGGTACAAGTAGAGGACTGGAGGAAGCTCATTCTCTTTTGTCCTACATGATATCAAGCCATGAATCAAATCTGCGTCACATAGCAAGGCCTAATACTACAAGTTTTGTTATTGTAATGGCTGCTCTTGCACAACGAGGTCAACACATCCATCGACTAGAAACACTGTTAGCCAAGATGGAGGAGATGAGTCAACGCAAAAAGAATGCCAGTAATGACCTGGTCGCTAACGTGAAACCCAATAATGTTGTGTACAATATAATGCTCAAGGGCTACTCACTTAGTAAGGACAATGAGACTCTAGATTCAGCTATGAAGTTATTGGATAGAATGGAAACAGACTCAGACATCAAGCCTCTTGATAGTGTGTCGAACACCTACGTCTTAGATCTGTTAAGCCGGAAAGATAGTGCTGATAATGTCAGGAATGCCAATACTTCAAGAGGTAGTAATCTTAATAGTCAAAGTCAAGATTCTGTTGAATCATTCAACTCAATCATCAAAGGCGTAACTACAGTGGAAGATGCTGAGAAGGGTGAAGCACTGCTACAACAGATTGAAGAGAGATACCGCAATGGAAAGAGTGAAATCAAACCAGGTAAGTCAATCACTCTTCTTATCTATTTGCCGTAGTATTCTTAAACAAGCTTATCATATATTGTATACTCGTAATAGATATCAAATTATACAATAAGCTCATGAAAGCCTGGAGATTGTGTGGTGAGCCTGAAAGAGCAAACGCAATCTTAGACTCAATAATTGACAAGCATGAGGCTGGAGATGATGATTCACTTTACCCATCAGATGAATCTTTCTCCATTTGTATACAAGCATGGACACAAAGCAACCAATCAGATGCCGCTGAACGAGCTGAGAAGATACTATGGAAGAAAGAAGAGTATGCAAACACTAATGACAAAATCGTTGTCAAGCCCTCAGACTATTTTTCCATCTTACCCTTATACAAGCTTGATCGGAACAACGGATCAAAGCGTGCAACTAAATTATTTGAGCAAGTTCTTGAGAAGTGTGGCGACTCTAGTCACAAGCCAGACTCTCATACTTTGAATGCATTGCTTGATGTGTACGCTAAGAGTAGGAAGGGAGGTCATCAAGCCGAACATGTACTCAAGCATATAAATAACTTACACCAAGAGAAGAAGACTAATATACTCCCTGATGTAATAAGTTATCGATCCGTAATAGATGCATGGATCCAAATGTGGAGTAAAGACTCACCGGAGCGTGTGGAGGCTTTAGTGAATGAAATGATTGACAAGTACAAGAATGAAGGACGAACAGATCTCTGTCCTGACACAAACTTATTCAACCTAATCTTGAAGGCATGCTGTCACGCTCCAGCGATGTACGCTTCGAATGAAACAGGAAATAATCATCCTATTGCTATTGCGAATCGCACTTTCTCAACCTTAAGGAGAAAGAATGAGTACGACTCCACAGCTAGTCATGCAACGTTTTCATACATGTTTCACATCTTCAGGCAGCACATGGACTTCTTCGACAAGCGGTACAAACCAGTAATGGATAACTTGTGGAAAGCTTGCTGCCAAGATGGCCATGTTTCTCAGTTTACCTTGGAGTCGTTTCGAGACAGTGTACTGGAAGAACACTTTTTGAAATCAATTGGAGGTATGCCAAAGGGCAAGGATATCAAAGAGATAATCGTTGCGGATCTTCCAGAAGAATGGAGTAGGAATGTTACATCTAAGCAACGTAAAAGAAAGTAACACTCCGTGATACCTTCAAAGTATACTATAAATGGACAAATACTAGATTACACTCACTACTTTTACACATGATTTCCACAGATAGGATTCTTCATATACACCACACTTAAACATACCAACACTCATTCTCTCAAACCGAGTACTTCCCCGGAGAGACAAAGTGAGGCACCGTCGTCTCTTCACTTGTCTTGCCGCGGGGAACAATACCAATACCTCTACCTCCTCCGCCACCAGTTGAGGTTGAAAAGCTACTGCTCTGCTGTTGCCCACTTATAGACAACTCGCCCACGCCATGAGGTATCGAGGGAATGTTCCAACCAGTGAATGGAGGAACATGACATACCCCGTCATCGTCCGTAACTTCTCCACCACATCCATCATCATTCTGTAACATTCGACAATAGTAGTAGCAGTCACTAAATTTGACATCGAGTTGTTGTGGGTCAACGTCAACCCTTGCAAGAAACCATATAACGTGATCCGCTGAGTCAGGACAATCAATCCTTAAGATACACATATCATAGTATCGATTGTCACCTAAAAGTGTCGGTGGACCGTCTTTAAAGTATAGCGGTGGAATATTGCCACCATTTGAGGCAGTATCTACAATTGCATTGCCATTTTCATCCTTGGGGTATGCTAATAGATAGACACCATTGATATGAGGAACGCCTGCATTTTGCACACCAACACAGTGAGGAGGAGTATTTGATTCATATCCCGGGCTTAGGAAGGGATTGTTCAGGTCATCAGCTTCCACTGGAAGTATCACGATGTTTGGTAAACTGTGTCCATCTTGAGTTGTTGTGACTGGGGTTTCCTCGTGAGATACCGGCGTGTCATACATTGAAATCTGTGGATTGTCATACCCTTCACCACTCTGTTCCCACTCTCCATAGCCATGATGCTGTTGTTGATTGTAATCATCTTCTATTCCATTGTCGGTATAAGGTGAAGTAACTTCATCGAAGAATGCTTCTCCAGCGCTAGCTGTTTGTTGTGACTCATTGACATACTTGGTAGCATTCTTATCTTTCACAACCCATTGTTGAAAACTTTCTGATGGTTCTGGTTCAAAGGATGCTGGTGTAAAGCTCACTGGCGACATTAACATTCGTGAGAATGCTGTCGACAAGCGTTCCGAGTCGGTACTGGCTGTGCGTCGTATGGGTGTTGATGAAGATGGTATTGGTTGCTTTTTAGTGCTATTCTTCTTGACTGATGAACTTCTCGGTTGTCTCTGCTGTTGTCTTTCCTGGGCTTCTTGCCATGTAACTGGTTCTTGCTGTTGTGTTCTCTTTGTAGGGCTAACCTGTCTCGTCACCTGCTTCAACTTCGATGAGCTACTTCTCGACCTTTGCTCCTCTTCGTGATACCGTCCACTTGGACTCTTGTAATAATTCACTGGAGAAATATCCTTATATGGCTGTGTCCTCCTTTCACCACTCCTACTTGCTCCTCTGCTACGACTAGGAATGTTGTTCTCTGGAGTAACAGATACGGGATCATTCCTACCCCGCTGTCTGTCTGAGACGGAAGGATCACGAGATCTACGATATGGACTACCTTCTTCTCCACTTACATAAGGTTGTTTCGATAAAGATCGTGATCTACTCCTTGCCAATCTTCTTTGTGATTGTGATACATCAATCTGATGATGCTCACCAAACAAAATATCATTCCCAACTTCCTCTTCCCCATCAACCAGTTCCAAATTCTCGGCTTTGGCAACTACTACATTCATATTACTACTATCCTCTTCTTGCTCTTGATGTTTTTCATTACCATCCGTATCCAAACTTAATGAATCACTACGTAATATCTTAGTACCATCTGCATCTCTACCTCTCCATTCTGCATCTAATTTAACTTTCCATCGTCCAACATCATTTGATGTTCCGTCAGTCACAAGTTTAATTATAGTACCCAATCGACCATTCCATAATACATTTTTAGTTAACCCAACTAATCGTACACGTTTATTCACTAATGATTTGGATAAGTTCCGTACTCTTTTACATATAGTATTGAGAGACTTTTGTGCATCATTCTTTTGGACTGTCGAGGTAACGAGTTCGTCATTTGCATATTCTTGTGCGGTAGTGGCATGTTCAACTTCTGCTTGGGCTAAGCGTAGTTTTTCTAAGGCCGCGTTGGTACGTTCTGTTGCATGGCGGTGAAGGGCGTGTGATTGACGGTATAGTTGTAATGCTGTTTGAGAATGTGAGGCGTGTGTTGTTAAGATTGTAGATAATGTGGATAGGGGAGTAAGTTGTGGTGAGTTCGTTACACTAGATGAGAGGCTGTGGCTCGATGAAGATGGTCGCATGACTGTATGGTTGTATTTAGATGGTGATTTCGATGATCTCATTTCTGTTGGAGATTGTGGATTGCCCTTGCGTCGTGGTGTATTAGAAGTCGAATTGTGAGATATTGTTCGTCGATTGTCATTGATATTATGCTCATGTGTTGTTGTTTGGTATCGACTAGAGCTACGCCCTCGTGACGAATGCCGCGGCTGTTGTTGTTGTCTAATATTGGTAGGTGAAGTTCCAGCATCCCACGGATGTTGACGAGGTGACGATTGATAATCCTCAGATGGTGGCTCCATTCTACTTTTACTTTTTGTGCATATGATATGCTCAAATTGGTTCGGAGCTTTATGCAGTCGTCCTTCTCCTCAAAATGGCAGGCAATTGCAATTGCAATACAGAAGCTCTATATATTACCCCCAATCAATACTCGAGTATGTAATGAATGAGTAGAGATTGAGTCTTTGTTTATTAATAATGGAGGCAGCCGAGTGTCTTCTTTCTTCCGTTCAGGTTTGAGTTCCGGTTTATTTCCAGAAAAGATACCTCAAAAGTGGTATACTTAAGTTGTGATTATGTTTCATGGCCGACCAATATTAATGCATGCAAACTCTCTCATATTTATATTAGCAAATATAATAGAGAGGCACCATGAAGTCATCATCTACCTCATGTATTATTCTATTCATCTACTTCTCCTCTCAAATTTTGAGTAGCAATGCATTTTTTTCAGTGCCACCTATGATTAGTAAAACAAATCGACAATTATTGATGGCTGCAAATAATGATGATGAAGATCATACAGCAACTATCTCGAGGAGGAGTAGAAGTACAAATCGATGTTTGGTGGCTATAAATAATGATGATGAGCACATAACAACTTCTACTTCGAGGCGTGAGATATTACTTTCGTCATCAGCTGCAGTGATACTATTACCTTCGATATGTGTTCATCCAAGTAATGCTCAGACCCTAACAACATCAGGAATCGATAGGGTGGAAGGGGTCGGCGGTGTTTTAGATCTGTTATCACCAAAACCATTATCTTACTCGGAAGTGTTCTATCCTAACTCAATGATCAATACAAAGTGGAAAGTCCAACGCGTCATTACTTCAGTTGAGGGTGACTTGGGACAAGCTGCATTAGCATGGCAATTGTTGGGTGGATCTTCCGATGAGCGAGCATTTACCTCCAAGCTGACAGAAGTATATGAGTCAACATTTACATCACCTCCAACATCACTTGACGATGCAAAGTATGAATATGAAGGAAAGATATTACAAGCTGCAATATTAGATAGAGGGAGTGAATTGTCAAGTAGAACTGGAGTTGCTAATGATACAATACAGTGGGATGTAAAGAGCAATTCAATATCATATGCTCGAAACAAAGATGATAACGTCAATCTAACCGTAGTTAGAAGAAAGAATGAGATGCCGACAGATCAGGGATTTGGATTTGATGAGATAGATCGTATTGAATCATCAGCAGGAGGTATATTTAGTGGAACCAACGTTTATAGAGCTGCAAGAGTGAAACGGAGATATCGAAGAGGTTTTGATGAGACTACAGGTCAACGAATACTGGACGCTATTGAGGTTGTGACTACTCATCGAGTATTGGATGGAATAGCGGGCATTGAGCTGCCCACTAGCACCACAAAAAGTAGATTAAGGTATACACAAATCTGATAAGATCAAACCCAATTATTATGGTTGAAACTCATTCATCTCTTTTCTTCTTCTCCTTCCTTTATTTTCCTGCTTACTTGCCGAGCATGTTGTTGCTCAACAACCATTTGTGTATGGTGTAGAGTTGGAACAATGTAATAACAAGAAACAGCACTGTCTGTATCATACCATTACGAATAATCTTC
>Ga0075439_13734_pt1 | contig 11337 bp, 8 predicted proteins | sample MintriSingleCell_FD_74264 | JGI IMG/M metagenome (GOLD analysis project Ga0075439, IMG submission 74264) | Marine eukaryotic communities from Monterey Bay, USA to study complex ecological interactions - Minidiscus trioculatus JGI Plate_4_G5... | ecosystem: Environmental > Aquatic > Marine >... | reverse complement strand
GGGGGGGGAGAAAAAAATGATAAATGTGAGGCTAAACCCTAAAGCCCTCTTTGAGTTACATATACTCACATAATAGTTCATTATACCCATAATGAGCCAATAGATATCTACTAATTAAGTGTTTGTGCCCCCTCTCCCTTTGGTTGAAGGTCAAATTCTTCATTCCAAAACAACAACATCATACCAATCATGAAGCTACTTGCCGCCGTCTTCATTGCCTCTACAGCAGATGCCTTTCAAGTAGGCGGCTCAGTAGGTCGGGGAGTACCAAGCAGCAGCAATCTCAATGCAGTAGTTGAAACGCTGGAGAAAACCTTTAGCTCTCGACCTGCAGGAAAGTCCGAGTTGATTTGATTGCCTTTGTGATTGATTTGCAAATCATATGTACTAACAGAAGTTACAATCTCCTCTCTTTCTCTTCATACATTGTTATCACAACTTCTAGAGAATCCGGAGTTTGATTCACTCGTCAAGAGTTCATTTCCGTGAGTTATATTATATTCTATTATTATTTTTGCAATGAGTTGAATGTCTATATCATATGCTATATCATGTGTATCAATGCTTGATACATATTCTACTACTATTAATGATATAGATATTTTTCTTATACTGCTATTATACATATATGCACATATGATATGTATATGATATATTTGTATACGTAACACAATACAAACAACATCTAATGACATTCTGCACATCTTATACATCTCTCAATATCCATCATAGTGGAGCCATTTCAAACAAGGAACTTGCCACACGTGTTGTAGACTTATTAGACGAGAAGGGATTCACTCCTGAAATACATTGTTGGCTACATCAGTTTGTGCGGATGAACTAGCAAGAGAGTTGGAGGATACCTTTGTGGATGAAAGTCGAGTTTGTATTATTTTATGATTGAATTCGTGTTGTTCAGATAGAGTCTCGACGACTTCACTGCTTTGTTTGACCTTAGTTTGTTTTTATTGATTGCCCTTGTATATATGTACTAACATATGTTATAATCTCCTCTCTTTCATCATCATAAACTGTGATAACGCGGATCTTCCAGGGTGGAGTTGACGTTGGAGAGGAAACTATAGTTGCTTCTAAGAGAGAAATGTATGAAGAGGTAGGACTAGAATTCGGCAAACATGTTATGATGGGGACAAATAGCGATGATAATACTGCTACGATATCTTGTAAATACAAAACAGAGGGTACTGGAAGCTGGTTAGAAAAGCAGGGATTTGCTGGACAACAATTAACTTTATATTTGTATTCATCTACTTCTACTATCGTCATTCAGAATGTTGCGGTGTTTGTTGTGTTGAGGCATTATGCAACATAGGTGTTTGTTGTGTTGTGGCATTTGTGAATTCGTTTAGTTTTCCCATTTACCTGTTTCTTATTGAAGCCTCCACAGGATCTATTGTTTGCTCCTTGCATTATTGGATCATCACAATAGATATTCTTCCCATTTTCTTTCCTCAATACCACCCGGCATTTCTTATTACAATCATTACGTTTACAAACCTTTAAACCTCCATGAGTGCCACCCGATATAGAATATCTTTGACTACCCTCAACATATAAGTGGTGGCACCTTTCGCAACGTGCATCCTTATCCCGACCTTTGTGTTTGTCTTCACGAGCACGACTTGAAAGTTTTACACAACCATCACATAAGGCATGTCCCTCTTTGAGACCAATCTTGGGGCAGTTTTTGCATCTACGTGTTGCTATTGATTCCTTGTAACATTTTTCACATCTTTCATACACGGTATTATTCACAGAATGGCGCTTCTTCCCATTACACGTTTCAAAATTCACACATACCCTATTCTCACGACAATGTTGACAAGTCTTCCCTTGTCCATTCACTTCATTCCCATCTGCCATACAACAAGGCCTTGTCATAAATTGTATAGGTGATTTATCAGCACAAGTTGCACACGTAGTATTTGGAAACGCATCCGGTTTCCCCTTCTTTGGATCGGTATCAGGTACCACGGGACGAGTAGAAGCTGGAGCTGACTTGCACGTGTCACACTCAATAAAGTTATTATGGGACTTATCCCACGTATCTTCAGGGAGATTATCCGACTTATCCTTAATAACATCATTAATTCCTTCTATATCTTCATCTGTACACGGAAGGCACCTATCAAATAGCTCGGTAAAATCAACCATGGGATTAGGTTGATTATTCCCATTCATTGCTTTTATTTTTTGTACATTGGGTGATGGTGGTTGGTTGGCATTGGTATTAGCAGATGGTAGCGGAGGTTTACCTTCATGTGTTAGATCATCATAGGTGTCTCTAGATGGGTAATTGGAGTATATTTTGTCATTACCAGGTGGGTATTTGCGATTTTTACTATTTCTTTTGCTGCTTCTCTTCCTACTACTTGATTTATTGCTACTTGATGATGCTGCAGCAGTACTACGAGTACGACTTGAGTTCCTAGTTGCACGTGATGATTTGTTTTGATTTTGAGGTGGTGGTACTGTTTCTGCTGATGATACAGCAGCGCGAGAAAACTCCTCTTCCTCTAGTTGTTCAGCACTAATATTACCTCTTCTCGACATCATAGTATATCCTGGCTAGCCGCACGGCGTCGAATATCACGCAATACAACCTACTAATAAAAGATAAGTAAAGATGTTTGTCGAATTTGGTTTTCATGTTTATAAGGTGAAAACTCTTTATTAGGTTAAGCCCCAACCCATAATCTGCTCACTTTTATTTTCAGCAACTCGTAGTAAGGTGCAAGAACTCTCAACATTATAACTAACTCCAGACTTTAAATCAAGGTGAGATATTTATATAGACAGACGAGAAGATATGTTTCTAAATGAAGATAAATTAATCATTGAAACAGCTGCATTGTATCAGATTATTTTAATACTATTAAACCACCTTGGTGCATGCTGATTAATTGAGTTTGGAGACTCCTGTTATCCATTTTATTGTGTATTATTATTGATTATGGCATTAAAATAATCGATCATTATCATTATGAATGACATAAATAATGCTGGTTGGGCCTGTGGTGGCGCCTGAGGGGTGAAATGGGTATTATAATTCATGATATGGGGGCATGACTTAATTCAGATCAGTATTTGAGCTGCCTAATTTTAGTGCTGTGTATAATTCAACACTCACAAACAATTAATTTTATATTATAATCGATTAATAACAGGTATGTATTGATGTTGGCCTTTATATAGCTCAAGTTTGAGCTTGTGGGAGAGGGTATAATATGATGTAAGTTCAACTAGTTGATTCATTTCAAATGTGGGGTGTGCACTATATTCACCAAGATTATTAATATCTAACTATTTGATTCATCTAATTATCATTGTTATTTACTAATGGTAAAGTATTTTGATGTTGTGGGATTGTTTGTTGTTGTTTAGGGGATGTGGGGTGATGGAGTTGATGTGTAAAATGTAAGTTGCATTTCAAATGTGGAAAGTGTTCTGTTTTTCATCATGATTATTGATATCTAACCATTTGATTCATTCTATTATCATAATTACTTACCAATGGTACAGTATTTTGTTGTTGTGGTATTGTTTGTTGTTGTTTATCGGCGGCTATCGGTGATGGGTGATGTGCCGAGAATGAGGCAGTCCAAATCAACATAAAAATGCAAAAAAATGCAAATGTACTCTAAAGGTAATCACCCGGACTTCTTCCTGGGGGTGCCTGAACTAGGGGATTTTTATGGGCTTTTTTGGATAGGGCCGGGGTTTAGTTTGGGGAGATCTTAGTGTACCTTGGGGTACCCTTAATCATTTTGGGAAGAAAAAGATTTTCGAGTTGCATTGTGTACACCCCACACCTACGCTCTTCTTCGGCTACCGCATGCCGTCCGCCGGCAGCTCTGCTGTTGGCGCCATCCATACACTCTCCTCCTCTATTATATCCATATGTGATACTACTATCAATATAGATAGGCAGGAGAGGTGGTGGTGGGGATAGAGTGATGGGTGATGGGTGGTAGACGAGTAGACGATTGATGGATGATAATTATATGTTGATGTGCTACTATGTATGAGTATTGCTTTGCATCAGTTTATGATTATTCATGCTACCACTTACACATATTATTGCTTCTCTCTATATCATCCAATGTAGGTATATCATTTCATACTTTATATTATACACATATTATTCAATAATGTCCGAAAAATGTGATAGAGACGACATCAGCAAGACCGCACGCGATAGTGAGTCGGCATTAGCAAAATGTATTCCTTTTACATCGACACCCGCTGTTCAAAAGTCTATTGTAGAGGCTCAAATAGCTCAAACCCCATTGGTTGAACGAATGACAGCTATATTCTTAGCACAAAGTCTCTCGGCATTTACATACATTCAAAACCATGTTCATGCAGGGCTTGGTTCAACTAGTCCGGGATTCAATCGGCTCGAATGTCAAATTCATAGTAATGGTGGAAACTATCGGAAAGATATCAATGAAGATGAACCAAGTAAACTTGGAATTTGTGATAACAATGCAGCAAATATCAAGATACTATCTCTTCTACACATTGCAATTATCATGTATTTGGTAGAAGTACTCGGAATGCATAAAGCGGACGAACAGTATGTCGTGTATTACAGTTTTCTATGGCTCATTGGTAGCGGTATGGGCATCCATGGAGACTATCCAAACAAGATAAAGAAGAAACTGTTCTTCCTCCGCCTTAGTATCCAGATTGGAGAGGGGAGAAAGATTAGTTTCAAAGCATTCAAGTTTGAGGGAAATGATGAGGCGGCAAATCATGTCTACAATGGTATTAGTATTGATAGCCTCGAAATGCGTGAAGGAGCTGATGCATATTGTATGAGTACCTTCTCAAGTGGTATGTTTCCATTATTCTGGAATGACAGTCAGAAGAATGTCGGTGTCCAATTGAAGCATGAGGTAGGAGTTACCAAGACTGGCAACGCTATGAACATTATTCTTGATGTCCCATTTCGATCATTAGAAGCAATGATGCAGGCATTGAAGATCTTTAGATTGACTCCATTCGTCTTACCAACAGAGAAGAGCATGGATGCTTACAAGTTATTGGTGAAGAAGGTACAAGAAATGAGGAAGGCATGGAACTGAATTGTCAATGATTTGAAATTGTTGATAAGAGGAATCAAGTGACTAGCTAGTACTAAGGGTTGTAGTAAACAATATCATATCAATCCAATACCATAACTAACATTTAGTAGCAAATTGAACAACAATCATCGATAGGACAAGATACCTTGGGCACATTCGTGGAGTATCTTTCGATGTTGTAATTCAGACTTGGAGTTGAATCCGGAATTAGTATGCAATCTTCAAGGATTGGGAGGGGAGAAGCCAGAGTTTTCTGCAGTACAATGGAAGAGTCTTGATTGGGTAGTAAACAACGTGTGGGAAAAGAAGAGAGAACCATATAAAGTGTTACAAGGAGCATGTATGCCACTCCTCAAAGAATGGAATGAGAAATGTATCAGTCAGGAATTCAGTGGAAAATGGTCAAGAGATTTTACACGTAATGTCAACGTAGAAGAAAGTTTATTAGCAAGAGGGTTGAGTCAAGAGAATGCTACAAAACAAGCAACTAAAGCATATCTCCAACAATGGAAACAGGACAAAGAAAAGCCGAGAGAGTGGATTGTAACCACAGAAAAAGGTCCTGGCCAGCCGTCTAGAGAACTTAGATATCCAATGGGAGAGTTCACAGAATCATATGAGGGTGAGAGTACAATATTTGGTAGTAGTATTGGAGGATCTGTGAAGCGTTGTTGCTTTTATCTTGCCGAAGAAAAATCCGATAGTGGGGTAGCACACGTTACAGTTTCGTACACAGCCAAAGGAACTGAAGAGTCATTGAGATATCTAAAGAATGATGAGCTTATATTGAAGAGATCATTCTTGCCATTATCAAGTACTGACAAAATTATATCAACTGAAGTCTTCATAAGGTGCTAATCTAATGTCAGATGGTAATATAACAACAACTTGTATCAGTCTCGTATTCTCATATTTACACTGTATCTAACTAGTACATATTGTCACTTCAATATTCACTTCATCCTCAGGCAATAGATGCTACTGCCTTTTGAGCTGCATCATCTAAATCATTTGCAGTAATGAGCTCCAGGCCTGATTCTTCCAAAATCTTCTTGCCCTTTTCAACATTAGTTCCTTCCAATCGTACAATAACAGGAACTGATAGGTTTAATGAGCGTGATGCCTCAACAATTCCCTCTGCAATAATATCACACTTCATAATACCTCCAAAGATGTTAACAAGGATGGCCTTCACTGCAGGATCTGTAGTGATGATTTCAAAAGCGGCCTTGATTTGATCGACGTTGGCACTTCCGCCCACATCCAAGAAGTTGGCTGGACTTCCTCCTCGAAGAGAAATAATATCCATTGTTGACATTGCCAATCCAGCACCATTTACCATGCATCCAATGTTTCCATCTAAACCAATGTAATTCAAATCCCACTTTCCAGCTGCAACCTCTCGCTGATCCTCTTGGGTATGATCACGTTGGTCGTGGATATCCTTCTGACGGAAAGCGGCGTTATCATCGAAACCAATCTTGGCATCTGCGGCAATCAAATTGCCATCTCCATCCTCGGCAAGAGGATTGACTTCCACCATTGTGCAATCTTTATCAACGAACAAGTTGTATAATGACTTGATTTGTTCACCTGCTGCTGTCTTATCCCCAGAACAACCCAATCCATTTACAACCATTTCAATATCAGAATCAGTAGGTCCTGTACGAATATCAATTGGTACCTTAATGATTTTCTCAGGTGAAGACTCTGCCAAATCTTCAATGGATGTTCCACCCTCTGAGCAGGCAATAATGAGAGGACCTCCAGAAGATCGATCCAACATGATGGCAAAGTAGAATTCATTTACTAAATTCATTTTCTTTGCCAGTAGGAGAGTATTCACGGGCTTACCAGCCGGTCCAGACTGCTTAGTGACTAATGTACCACCTAACATTTTGGATGCATAATCTTCAACTTCTGATGTTTTGATAATGTGCACTCCTCCTTGTAAACCATTGGTAAATTTACCAAGACCACGTCCACCAGCTAATATTTGTGACTTAATAACTACCTCATCATCACCGATTTCCTTAGCGGCAGCAACTGCCTCCTCGACTGTGTGTGCAGGTATACCAAATGGTACATTGACACCCGAATCTTTCATAATTTGGGCTGATTGATATTCATGCAGGTTGAGATATCGTACACTCCCTACCGATGTGGCAGGCGTGCGTAGTCGAAAGGCCGTTCTAGCTAGTTTGGAGAGCATGTTAATAGTATTATTAATGATATTGATGGGTTGATTGATTGGTGTAGCATACAAAGTATCGTTATGGTTCAAGAAGCAACAAAAGTGATGCTTTAGATTTGCGAGGCCGGATCTTTTGTGTCGAGATACTTATGTATGGTACGGTGGGGTATCCTTTGCGTAACTAATTGCGTAACTAACTGCGTACCAGACTTGACGACTCATTGTTGGAGAAATAATAGGTATTGTATGCATGCTTAGGGAATATTATGCTTTCACATTAATATACCACCATGATATTAAGATGGACTACCTTCGTCTCTGCACTGCTATTGGGTAGCGGCGGCAATCGATATGTCTCAAGTTTTACCTCATCCACTAATAATATTGTGAGCCACACTAATTCAGTGTATCAACAACAAACACATACAAATACAAAGTTAAATGCAGCAACAGCCCTAAGCCTAGATGATTCAGCTTGGTCAACAACATCTTTGACTGGTAATACTAATGACAATAATAGTAATAATGATATGTCACTGTCTGATATAGAAGAACCAAAAGTGGGTGTCCTTTTACTAAACCTTGGCGGACCTGAAGTTAGTGAAGATGTGGAAGGGTTCCTCTACAATCTCTTTGCAGACCCAGACATTATTCGTTTACCAGCTCCATTGGCACCACTTCAATCACTCGTGGCTGCCATTATATCAAAGAGACGTGCACCAAAGTCACGTGAGGCTTATAATTCCATTGGAGGTGGCTCACCCATATTGGAATATACTAATGCTCAAGCTGAATTAATGGTCAAGTCACTAAAAGAACGGTACAATATAGATGCTAAACCATACATTGGTATGAGGTATTGGTATCCCTTCACCGAAGAGGCATTGGAACAGATTCGTGCTGATGGGATCAATGCATTAGTTATACTACCATTATATCCACAATTTAGTATTTCAACATCGGGATCAAGTTTGCGTGTATTGCAAGAAGAGTTTGCCAAAAAGACTGAATGGTATGGACCACAGAAGATGTTTCATACAGTTATACCCTCATGGTATGACCGACCTGGATATGTCAAGAGTGTAGCCAACTTAATTCAGAAGGAGCTGGATTCATTCACACCTGAGGAAATTAAGGAGGGTACATCTGATAAGCAACCAATACCAAAGCATGTTCTATTCTCAGCACATGGAGTACCAGCATCATACATTGAAGCGGGTGATCCATATAAAGCACAGATTGAAGATTGTGTTGAGAGGATAAAGGCATTACTACCCACAGAAGATGAGGGAGTTAAGGTACATCTTAGTTTTCAGAGTAGAGTCGGTCCTGTAGAATGGTTACGACCATATACTGATGATGTACTACCTTCATTGGGTGAACAAGGAGTGAAGAACCTTGTCGTTGTTCCCATTAGCTTTGTTAGTGAGCATATCGAGACTCTTGAGGAGATTGATATAGAGTATCGTGAGTTGGCCGAAGAAAGTGGTGTGACCAACTGGAGAAGAGCTCCGGCACTTAATACAGACGAGACATTCATCACAGATATGGCAGATATGGTTGCTGATGCATTAAACGAGCCAAGTCAAAGTCTAACTGAAGCATGTGTAGCTAATAATGTTGGCAATTTAGAGCTTGAATCGGTTAGTAATGTACAGGAGATCACAAGTGCAGGCGTTGGTGGCGTTGGGTATGATGACACACTGCGAGCAAAAAGAAAGAAGAGATAAACCTAATACTAAAGAAAGAGTATTGTTCTAATCTTATATGATGATAGGCATGAAACATTTACGACAGACGGTAACCGTACTTATACACACCTGAAAAGATATGATCAGCTCAATGACCCTTACATAGTTAAGCTCAAATGCACGGAGTGGAGATGATAATAACTAATTTGACGACGGACAGACCACCATACATTTTTTGAGGATGGTGCACTTATTATCAAGATGACGAATGCTTTTTTTATCTCATAACTTAATATACAATATGAGTGAATATATACCAATAGGAATAGATCTAGGATCACTACATGCCCGAGTTGCAATTGGTTCAGTATCCAACTCCTCTTCAAAAACATCCAACACAACTGATGCACAAATTGTAGATACACAACCTCTGCCCGATGTTATTTCCAATGCTCAGGGTTCACGGTATACATTGGCACTAGTTTGTGATGATATAGATGCAGATACGAATACAACTAATGGACAAGAGGCACGTCATATCTTCGGTGAGGCAGCTCGTCGGGCATTGGCTAGAGAAAAGAAGCCACCAATATCAAAAGACCCTTCATCATTAGTTCGGGAGTTGGTACGAAGTAGTAGTTCTGCTGCAGATAAAGATGATATGGAAGCAACTAATAAAGGACTTAAAGCGGTGGCCTTCTTCTCGCATTTGACTGAATTGGCATGTGATGCTTCCGGGTCACATCCATCTAAAATGAAATCAGTTGTGGGTGTACCTGTTAACTCCACTCTCGAAGAACAGACAGGTATTGTGGAGACTGTAGAGCGTGGTATCAATCATGCATTTGAAGAACGATCATCAGATAAAGATATTAAGGATCTGAAGAAGAAACAAAAGAAAGATGGAGTTGAGCCATATGTTATGGCAGTAGTCCAAGATCCAATTGCAGTATGTATCGCTCATGGTCTAACAGAGATTGAACACCCTGGAGTTATTGACTTGGCTTCCTCTACAGATGAATCTGCTAGTTGGAAGAATGTTCTTGTTATTGATTGGGGAGCATCTGGTTTAACAGTTACACATATAGCTCGGGCATCCTCCAGCTCTTCACTGCTCTACATTGTCAAGACTATAACAGACACGTCTTGTTCAGGAACATCTATCATCTCTACACTTACTAAACATTGTGCATCAATGTTTGAGCGTAAGACTAAGGTATCTGGTGTATTAGATTCCAAGAAAGCAGTTCATCGTCTTGAGATTGCATGTGAATCAGCAGTTAGAACTTTGTCAAGAGCGCCAACAGTAACTGTTGCTGTAGATGGTCTTTACGAAGGAATGGATATGAATGTACCAATCTCTCGACCTCGATTCGATATGCTTGTGAATGGCATAATTCGTAAGGCTGAGACACTATTGCAAACGTTTGTAGGTGAAAACGAATTTGATTTTGTACTTGCTACAGGAAATGTGTGTGACATGCCATCAGCAACTACTTTGATTCGCACTAAGTTGTTTCCAAATGCTAATGCTGGCAGAGGTGATATCCCAGCTGACGAGGCAGTAGCTATTGGCTGTGCTCGATATGCTGCATCCGCTTTATCGTGTAAAACGCACTCAAAGAAAATTAATGAATGTACTAGAAAAGTAAAGACGTGTCCGCTCTCTATTGGTATCTGTCGTATTGAGAATGACAAGGAGAATGGTGACATTGAAAGTGTCATCTCAAACACTGCTATCCCATTAATTCATGCGGGTGAAGCTCTCCCTGTTAATGTGACAAGGAAGATTACATACAATAATGGAACTGATTCATGGTTAGAAAATTCGTACATCGTCATAGTCCAAATGGGAAAGAAGAAGAGGATTATTGGCAAGATAGAGGATATAGAGTTGGAGGATAAAAGTTTTGAAATAACAATGGAGCTAAGTGCCGCTGGAGAATTAACATTGGCGGTAAATGGCGAGGAAAGCACTACACTGTGAGAACACATTCATTTGAGTGAACTATATGTCGAGAGAGTAAGAGATAGAGAGAAAGAGAAAAGAGAGAGCATGAATTGTTCTATTTAGAAAATCTAACAACCTTAACTGTTAGAATCTAATAATATCTTCATAATTTATTTTCCATATGAAGGGAGTAGCATAGCAGTTACACTGCACTTTTGTACTCATCTTTAAGGCTCCACATATTCTTATGCTCACCAGCTCTGTGATAATCTGCAATGTCTCTCAGTACTTCCCTGGTTTGTCGTTCTTCTAACCGACCTCCACTTGCCAAACGCAAATCTTTTACAGCCCAGAATGATCTCTTTGAGAAGAATTCGAATAATGTAGATC
>Ga0075439_14532_pt1 | contig 11343 bp, 8 predicted proteins | sample MintriSingleCell_FD_74264 | JGI IMG/M metagenome (GOLD analysis project Ga0075439, IMG submission 74264) | Marine eukaryotic communities from Monterey Bay, USA to study complex ecological interactions - Minidiscus trioculatus JGI Plate_4_G5... | ecosystem: Environmental > Aquatic > Marine >... | reverse complement strand
CATAAGCCTCATCTCGTGCACTTATAATAATCCTCTTCAATTCATCTCCTTCATATAATAATGTAGACTCTCCGTCCTCGGTAGCCAACTTGTCTCTTACCAACTTTACTGCCAATAATGCAATCTCCTTCGTATCGAATATACCAATGTATTGCGGTTTACTATTGTGAGTTAGTTGTGCTTGCCATTTGTTATCATTTCTTAGTGTAATACCACTACCCCACTGTTGCTTTGATGGATTCTCCTCATTGGTATTATTATCTGCTACTTCCATCTCATCTTCTTCTTGATTCATTTTAAGTCCATACGTCTTTGCATATGGATTATCTCCCGCTAGACTACTATCCCTCTTTAACCTCTCTCTTCTTCTCCGTGGAATTGGACTGTCACTACTGCTCATGGAACTCGGACTACTCCCACTGTCACTACCACTGTTGGACTTTTTACCACCCGTTCCCTTAATCTTAACACGTTTTATATTAACAACTTCACTTAATTGTCCACGGATAAAATGTGGATGTGACCATACATTTGTATTTGGGGATGTTGTAAATCCCCATAGGTTTAATTGTCTCGTCTATTATTATGTGGGATAGTAAGAAGAGTTGTGTGAGAATACGAGGGGGGCCCTTTACGGCCAATATACACAATATATATGCAAGCAATAACAAACTTACAAAGCTTCTAAACTTAGTCTGTTTACTAAACAATCCAACAATCTCATTTATTAATATTTCTTTATTATAGATTGTAAATGATTTATTGTCTATATTCCATTTAATACAATTATGTATTGAGGGGGTGGGAGAGTTATGTGCATATTCGAGTATAGAGTGGAGTTTATATGGAAAATGTTGATTATTATTGTTGGTTTGTAATGTATTGACATTGTTCGTTTCACCTACTTTAGTACCATCTACTTTGTCCTCCGCTTGTTCTGCTGCTACTTCTACTTGCTCAGCTTGTTGGTGTCGTTTGGCAGTTAAACTAGATTGATATATCATTGCACCAAATTCATCATCGGAATCGGAATAGTCTGACATAGTCATAGTTGTTTTTGTAGGCTCAGTGTATGTTGTGCAGTGGTAATTGCAATGAGAATTGCAATTATTTATGAGAGTATCTCTTAGTTGTTTTGGGTGTCTATAGGCACCAGATTTAGCCCTAAGTAAAGTAGCTAAAAATCGCTCTAGATAACTTTTTAGATAAAACCAATAACACAGATAGAAAGAGCACCCTCGAATTAGTATACTACTATATTTTCAGACAATCAATTCACATATAACTATTGCAACTACATCGAGCAAGAAAAGCTGAGCTAATGAATTTTAGCCTGCTCACCAGATTCGACCCTTTATAGCAACTCCTATAACTTTTGCCACAAATCGATTCATACATCATACGGCGGTGTTTCTGAAAGCTATGACATAGCTCTATCCAATGGTGCCCTTGACAGTTGGTGAATCAATCAGTGGAACAAACCACACGACGAAAACCACCTAAAACCACATGATGTGTGAATTTATAACAATCGTTGTATCGTCCACAGATCTCCACCACCTGCGCTATCCATTGCAAATATATTGCAACTAATAGTGGTATATCGATCTATAGGGTCATTGGCATGTATAGTGACGGCTATGTACTTCATTTCATATCATATTGTTTTGGAGGTGGTGACGATGCACCTAGCATACTAGGCTACTACGAATTGACCATGATAACATGAATTAAATTAATCCATACTTTACAGACATTTTATATGTATTATTAACAAGTTCTCTATCAATTTATAGCCGCCTACCATTGTTATTGGTGACGTTCTATTGATGTTAGTATTTTGACCATCTATTGGCTACAAAATAGGATACAACTCATAAAACTTCAAATGGTAGTAGTAGCGACGTCGGTAGCTCAATCCACCGACGGTTTCATACTATGACCTGCATACCATCGGATAGAGCTGCTTCTTAGCTTTCATAAACACCGCCATATGGCATATGAATCAAAATATTGACCGATCTCTAGTTGTTGCAAAAAGGTATTAAATTAGGTGGGTATCCCCACCAGAAAAAACAACAACTAGGAGATAGGATCTCCTCTTATAGCCGCTAACTTGTAATAATACTCTTCTTTCTTCATATCAAATTTTACTCCATGACATTTGTGATAGGCAACACCAATACTGTTATATGCTTTAGCATCGCCAAGTTCACCTGCCCGATGCCAAAATTCTAATGCCTTGGTATAATCTTGTGGAAATCCATTCCTCCCATCATTGTAATACCATCCTAGATTGTACATTGCAATAGGATCGCCTAACTTCACTCGTTTTTTCAACCTTCCAATTGTCTCCTCGGCAGAAGTGGAGCATGGTGTTCTACAAAAGGGACACTTTTTATTATCAACTTTATTTCCTTGGTCATCATACACAGGTGCAGAGGAGCACCCACTACATACAATCTTTCCACAACACGAATAGTATCTACTTCCCGTCCCAGTTACTGCTGGCAACAGAAGGAAACAAATTGGACAATCTCCATATTGTGATGGTGGTTGTTTGATTAGTTCCTCATCACTAATCTTCTCAACGTCCTCCAAACACACGGAGTCTAATATTTTGATGATTTCAGTGGTATTTGGATTGTCATTATCCTGTTTTGGGATAGGCTGTACCTCTCGATTGTTAGCAGTACATACTTTACACCTCCGCTGAGATTCATCTAACTTCCATTGCTTCTTGCTATAGCTATCCTTGGGTAGATCGGTATGACATGCAGCACAGATCTTCATGATGACTTGGTATTATTGATTATTGTTTCTGTGTACCCTACCTTCTTATTTGATAGGTGCACAGCTTCAATAGGTATATATTTGTATTGATTGATAACTAGTTTATTGCATGCACGCAAATTTAATTGATGATATGATGATGAACTACAATATAACCAATAATTGTACCAATATTGCGGCAGGTAAGGAAATGATATAATAATACTACACTAATTCAAACCAAACCAACTCGAGAGATGCGCATGTGAACTTTTTTGTGGTTGTATGTGTTACTTCTTTTTATTATATGAATGTAAGACAATCTAGCCTCTGCAGATCTGCAAGCAATGTACTGCTTTAGATATACCTTGCCGTTGATTCAAAACCGCTGGCGATATAAATACTCTATTGTACCTCTTTGTTTGAACTGTATGTACTACTTCACAACTACCTCCCATTTACACGTAAAGACTCTCAATTAATGCACAAATTTTACTACATATGTAAAACTCAAATGGCAAATCATACTTAGGCAATATGGAATGTATGAAATAAGAACAACGCAATGAGTTCTATCATTGACGATATCATATTTGGAAGGACAACAGCTAATAAGTGTGCCAATTGCGGTAAAGGAGATGGTACCAACCTACCAATAAAATGTTGTCAAGATGGAATATGCCATGTAAAATATTGCAGTACTGATTGTAAGATTGCTCATCAACCACAACATGAAAAAAACTGTTGGAAACGTATTGTAGAGATTAATGATGAGAGGACTATACAGAAATATGGCGGAGCTACTGACACCATCGAATAACTAGATCAATACAGCATAACATTATACAAGCAACAGATTCAATAACGAACAATAATACGGCAAACAGATTCAAGAGATTCAATATATACAAGGAATTAGGTACAAATACGAGCAGCACAGAGATAGAAAGTATACTCTGCTTACACATTAATACCAAGCCATTATGAAGGTCTGTGCTGCATGTCATGAAGATCTGCCAAAAGAAAGTTATAGCAAGAAGCAATGGAAAATAGATCAGCGGAGATGCAAGGTATGTATTACTAACAATCGAGAGGTGCAACCAATATCCCCAAAACAAGACAACAACGATCCAAACACCAGCGAAATAATTAAATCATTAGATTGTATGTGTATGGAGTATGCTGAGAAGAAGATAAATGTTGAGAAGAAGATAAATGATGAGGAACTATTTAAACAACCACCACCAGCAGAAGATTGTCCAATTTGTTTCCTAAGAATGCCTTCTCTTGATACGGGCTGGAGGTATCAGACATGTTGTGGTAAGCAGATATGCAGTGGATGTGTTTATGCACCTGTCTATGATGACCAAGGCAATGAAGTTGATAATAGAAAGTGTCCTTTCTGCAGAGTTCTATATCCTACTTCAGATGAAGTAGTTGTTATGTTAAAGAAAAGAATAGATGCTGATGATGCTATTGCAACATACACACTGGGATATTACTATTCAGAGGGGACATATGGTTTTCCACAAGAGTATGAAAAGGCGTTAGAGTTATATAATCGGGCAGGAGAGCTCGGTCATGCTAAAGCATATAATGATATTGGTGTTGCCTATCACAAATGTCATGGAGTAAAATTTGATATGAAGAAGATGAAGTATTATTGGGAGTTATCGGCTATGGGAGGGTATGCCGAGGCAAGGCACAATATAGGCGTTGAGGAGGAGATTGCAGGCAATATTGATAGAGCACTAAAGCACTACATGATTGCCGTAAGAGCTGGAGATAATGATTCCTTAATGGAGATCCAAGACTTATACTCGAGTGGACATGCAACAAAAGAAGACTACACAAAAGCATTACGAGCTTATCAAGAATACTTGGATGAGATCAAGAGTCCCCAGAGGGATGCAGTTGCTGCCACTTATGAGGATTGTCTTTACTATTAGTACAGTGATATTATAACTGTCCAGTCATAGACTAACTTTACAATTACACCTAACACTATTGTTTTTAATGATTTAGCCTAATATACATTTCGATTCCTCTCCCGGAAAGTAATAATCAACAATCTTCCTAAATCTATCCCTCTCTGAATCACATACTTGAGGTAGCCATAGCCCATTGGCAAACTTGTTATCATTTAGTTCCTTAAGCCGAAGAAAGTCTAGAATCTTACCAAAACAATAAGGTGAGTGTTCAATAAGTGCGGCATGCTCATCGCTGCAACCTTTATCCGTCCAGACTTTATCAAATTGCCTTGCCAAGACCGAATCTTTATACACTTGTAGTGTAGATCTATTTGTTGTCATTATTGTCCCACTAACATTCAATTCAATGATATCACTTGTCGTACCACTTGACATAAACTCTACTAATCTCTCTTCTTCCATTAAGGTTTGCTCAAGAGTGGAGACTTCTTCTTCAGCTAGCATGAGTGCTCGACGCTTACCATTAAGAGCCTGGTTTACATCACTGCCAATGGACTCTATTGTTTCAATATGCCAAGTATGTTTAAAGGATTTGGCTGGCTTTTTAACTTGATATACTTCCATTTCCTTTATGTGAAAACTCGAACCATTATCAAAGTCGGCAACTCCCGAGGCTTCATAGTTTTGACCAAATTTAACATGCATAAATAGTGGATATTGTCCTGTTGATGATATGACATCCAAGTCATGACCAAACACTGGACCATAACCTGCCTGGCAAAGAATAGCTCCTGGATCATTTGGATCTAACAGTTTCATCTTTTTCGCCCCTGCGTTATCACTTAAGATAAACAGGAATGCTTTATCCGCACGATGAAATCCAAATTCAACTATTTCCGTATATTCATCTCCCCATCCTGTATTTGAATAGCCACCGAAAACAATGCCTTGTGTAGTTTTCATGAGGGATAAAGTAGCTCCCTGTTCATTGCAGTTGTCATGAAAACTGCGTAGTTCGTTAGGCCACCACGACGGATCGCTTCGCTCCACGGGCTTATCTCTTGTCATTCGATATAGAAGATGTAATTTTCCATCCTCACCTTCCTCATCTAACCATTCATGAAGAATATCTACCGACTTAGGTGTAGAAGTTGAGATGCAGGCACTATCGATCTTAGTTGGTAATGGATCTCTATTCACAAAGTTGCATAAACCAAAGAGTTCAAGATATTGACGCAGCATGATATCATCATAATTGTTATCAAATGTCGGTTCCTTGGGTAAATTATCGGGTGGTGATATAGCCAATTCATTAAGATAATCCACAATAAGCTGAAAGCATTTTGGATTGCAATTAAGGAAGATATTCCCTTCACTATCTCGTGGTAATTTCTTATCCCATCGGCCACAGAATAGCTTCTCTAATCTACTACCCTGGATCTGGCATAGTTTGTCACGTCTAACTGTAATAAGTTTACCGCCAGCATTAATTGTAAGTATATCATTACCAGAGGCAGTGGGGTTTCCAAATTTGTTGCATATGTGTACTTTTTCATCGAATGATTCATATCTTTTCTTTATTATTGCTTCTCGATCGTCAAGCTGTTTCATATAACTTTGATACTCATCTTCTTGTCTTGTTCGTGCCGCCTTGACCCGCTCACTTTGTTTATTGATGAAATCCATTTGGTGTACTTACTTATACTAGTATATATATTGAAAGGTAAATATCACTCCAATTTATTATTACTATGAGAGTATATATATTGAGTATTGCAAAAGTGTGTCCTCTCGAACCTATGTTAGTGTATCGGGCATACATACTGCCACCAATTGGAAGATAATTAACAGATCCACTATATAATATAAGTCTGTGGTAAATGAAATTTTGACTGTTGGATTCCGAACGGACATTTAGGATACCGCCTCCAACAAGCCACCCCCCCCATTCGCATAGGTACTAACACCCTCAATGTAGAGGAAGAGGTATGTTCAATAGAGGTACTTTGACATCATCAATTTACACGCCCGGATTTAATACCGATTAACTCAGTAGTTGTATACATCATACCAGATAACTACATTGGATAGATACTAAACGAACATATGAGTACCGACGATGAAGATAATGAAGTATCGATATGTGCCAACTGTGGCAAAGGCGAGGAAGAGAGTCACAAGCTAAAAGCATGCACGGCATGTAAGATGGTGAAGTATTGTAATAGAGAATGTCAAATTGCTCATCGTCCACAACACAAGAAGGGATGTAGAAAACGAGCTGCTGAGTTGCATGATGAAAAGCTATTTAAACAACCTCCACCAGCCGAAGATTGTCCAATTTGTTTCCAACGATTACCATTACTAAAAACAGGGTTTAAATACAAGTCATGCTGCGGAAAAGTTATTTGTTGTGGATGTGTTCACGCCCCTAAATATGATCACCAAGGCAACAAAGTTGACATTATCAAACAGAACGAGTGTGCATTTTGCAGAGTTGTGCGTCCTTATACAATGGGGGAAGCAATTGAAAGGTATGAAAGACGAATGCAGGCTAATGATGCTATTGCAATCTACAATGTAGGAGTATACTATCGAAATGGAGAATATGGATACCCACAGGATTACGCAAAGGCATTAGAATTTTATCATAGGGCTGGGGAGCTTGGTTTCGCTGAAGCGTATCGCAATATTGGCCGTGCTTATAATAATGGTGAAGGTGTAGAAGCTGATAAAAAGAAGGCCAAACATTATTACGAACTAGCAGCTATGGAAGGAGATGCAAAGGCAAGACACAATCTAGGCCTTAAGGAAGCGGTGGAGGAAGGCAATATGGACAGAGCAGTTAAACACTACGTGATATCAGCAAGAGATGGATATGCTGACTCTTTGGAGATGATCAAAGAAATATACTCAAAAGGGTTTGCAACAAAAGAAGATTATACAAAAGCACTACGATCATATCAAGAATACTTGTGTGAGATCAAGAGTGATCAAAGGGATAAAGCCGCTGCAGTGGACGAGGAGAACCGATATTATTAGACTTAAGACTATGGCAAGAGTAACCAAAGAGATAAAGCAACAGCAGTTAATGAGAGTTTTTGTTCCTTTTGAAATTTATACTCACATTACCTCTGCAATGCAGAGGTGATTATTATCTTTATACTGAAATAATGAAAGAGAGCTACCGGTCATTATTAGTTTTAGTCGGTCGTGAAGCGTTACGGTCTATAAAGTAATTATGTGAATAGGAGAATACCTGTGTCACTCTTGTTGTAGTAGTCTTGAGAATATCAACTAGTGTTATGCTAGCATTCATATCGATAAGATCGTTGACATCTTCCACCAGTACCAAAGGTATACAATCCTGATTCTAAATGAACAGGATGGATTAGTTCCTGGGATGAAGAACAGGTATACATTTCCTCCTCGAGACATACATTACGCCAATTATAATCTTCTGATGCATATTCTAGTATATTCCGCTCTGTATTGGGAAGGAAGGGGAGAAGGGGAGAGGGCGTGAAGAAGAAGGGGGAGTGAGCTATTCTATATCTGCTGATGCATAAGATATGAACACATCATATGCCCATTACAGAGTATCGAACTCACCAAGTGCTTCTATCGTTTGAACTTTGTCACCCCATATCTTAACCTTTATCCTATCCGAATATACATTCCTCATTGGTATACTATGATTATGAAGAGAAAAGAGGAGTTGTCAAAAGGTGTTAGACGAGGACATATGATATGAGCAAAGTATAGTAGCGTTTAGCATCTGAGTATAAGATATGATCAAATAACTTACGGCACAACTGTAACAGTCTCTTGAAAACCAACACTACGTCTCTTCTTCTTCTTTCTATCTTCATCTTGTATCATGGGGAAGCTACTCACGCACTTGGGTGATGACTGTCTCCGATGTGTCGGAGAAGGATGTTGCCGCTCATCATCGTGTAGAAATAAAGTACTGATTTCATTCCTCAGTTTTTCTATATCATCGTCGGATAGTATAACCCTTTGTGGTGATGATGATATCGATGTAGATGAACGGTATTGAGTGGTTGAACTTCGTCGTGAAGTGATAGGTTCACGTTCTTCTTCTATCGATGGATGACGGCATCGATGATCATGCGTATATTTCAAGGGTTGTTTATATCTTGGTACATTGCGTAGATACTCACGTGACGATGATGGTGATGTTCTTGTAGTAGAGCTATGATGATGGTTAGACTTTGGTACTATACCAAGTTTATGTAAGAGTTTGCATCGTACTGCTTTTGACGATGATGATAATACTCGACGATGATGCTTCGATGATGATGAAGATGCACATCGGAGTTGTTGAGAGAGATGAGATGCATCTTGTGTTGACGATGGAAAGGTAGACATCATGATGGCAGTAGTTGATGGGTAGTAGTTGAATCGATGTAATAGTAGTTGGCAGCTGTGAAGAATGATATGTGGTGGTCGATGCAATGCTACGTCGATGGTTTAGAAGATGAAGATTTGCGTCGTCAGCCAAAAAGATATGGAAGTCAATTATATGTCCGCCTAAAGCAGATTGAATATGGTGGTCAATTTGCAAATCTACTATGCTATCACGATGATGACGCGTTGATCAATAATTGATCTGTTTATATATGATTGTATGTGCATTGCAATTACATCGTTGGGTTCATTAAATCAATCTGGTTTCAATGACTTTATTAAGCGTTGAGATTTGTCGGTTGTTGTAGCTCCCCAACTCCACAAATAACAGATGGACTTCTCCGTAATTCTCTCTTATGAGGCCATACAGATTACAGAGTACTAAAGAAGGTTGATCGCCAATCGATTCCCCGTCATTGAAATGAAAATGACTTTGAGTTTGAGTTGAGTTAGTAGCCCCTACCCTTCTAACCACTACATAGGTATCATCTCTATATAGTAGTGTACGATGAGTCAAACACGCTATAGCAGTTCGACAAAGTCATCCGATTCTGAAACAATATCAACTTCTGATCTATTAAACTTGATCGAATCTGATATTAAATATTCAGATGGAAAAAAGTATGATGATAATAATGGTGAAGAGAAGGAGTTGAGACGAAGTGCTGGCAGCGATACTGAAGTACGGAATAATAGAGAGAATAATAGTGGTAGTAGTAGAGGGAGTACGGGAAGAGATAAGAGAAGAGATATTCGTACAAAGAGTGAATCAGCCTCCTCCTCTAACCAACACCACAATAACACTCCCCAACATCACAGACCAGCTCAAAATTCCTCAACGCCACAAAGGTACAACAATCACTCTTTAACCAATAGAAGAAGACCAAGCGATGAAAGAAGAAGATCAAGTACCGCGGGAGGAGGAGGAGCATCATCAAGGTTGACACATGATAATTCGATTTTTAGTGTACGATTAACATCACAGAATAGTAATAATAGAAGACGACGAATATCTGCTGATGATGAGTGAGTTACTATTTGTTGTTGTGTTGTTTGGTTGTTTGGTTGTTTGGTTGGTGTGGTATGTGTTTTCGTGTGGGGGAAGTGCAATGAGGGAGAAATCGGATGTATAATTTTGTGCACATCTTATGCACTTTTTTCTTGGGGACGTTTTATAGTTTCACATTATCAAGCTTTCTTGCCAATGAGCTCAGATGAGCTTGTCCAGTTCGGGGGATATTGACATTTGCAATCATTTTTGGACGGTGTTTTATATTTTGTGCATATCTTATGCTCATCATTTGTAGATAGAGAGTAGTTTGAGGGTGTCTTTTGAGCTTGTGGATTTAACTCTCAATATACTAATATCTTACCCATTTTCCCTTTTCCCCATTTTTATACATAAAACACAACAGCTCACCATTATTTGGAAGTGACGATGATAATAATAGTGAAGATGATGATTCAGTGGGTGACATGTCTGGATTTGATTCCTACCGAAAATACAGTAGTAAAGGAGGAGGAGAAGTTAAGCATAGAAATAATAACAGCAGTAATAACAGTGCAGGTAGATCTAATAATTCAAGCAGCAAAAAGACTACATTTGCATCAGTAAAACGTCAACGTATGCCATTGGGCGGCGGGTATGGTGGAATGTTTACTAATAAAACAACAACTGATAATGATTCCTCTGTTGATCATACTAGCTATGGAGGAGGAGATGGTAGTATGGTGGAAAGTCAATTAACCGGAACAACCGGTATGAGTAGTGGAATTAGTGAAACTTCCTCTAAATCATCATTATCATCGGTATTTTCATTAGCATCGAAATTATTTTCAAATAAGCGTTATTCACGACGTAATCCCTACTCTACTACTGGCCAATCTACAATATCGGGTAATAGTCGTAATTCACGATCAACATGGCAAAGTTCCGAAACATTATTTCACAACTCATTCTTAATGAAGGCTTCACGATTTTATATCAACTTACCATTTCGTATAAGATACTTTATACAATTGTTATCAATAGTCGGTGTATTCTGCCTAGCATCATTGAATTACTTTATAGCAATGGAATCTAATCCAACTGTAATGAAGTCGATACAGTTGGGTACGAGTGGTGAAGATGGGAATGGTGGATCATTGTTTGTACAAGATAATATATGGATGGAAGGTGGTGGTAGTCGGACACATCATATACCAAAGTTGA
>Ga0075439_12128_pt1 | contig 11350 bp, 7 predicted proteins | sample MintriSingleCell_FD_74264 | JGI IMG/M metagenome (GOLD analysis project Ga0075439, IMG submission 74264) | Marine eukaryotic communities from Monterey Bay, USA to study complex ecological interactions - Minidiscus trioculatus JGI Plate_4_G5... | ecosystem: Environmental > Aquatic > Marine >... | reverse complement strand
GGTATGGCGGTAACAGTGTAGGAGGACGGGAATGCGGTCTACAATAGACGTTTCATATTTACTTATGATTTTGCTAAAAGTGCACATGATATGTCAACAACTAATAGAATAGGATTAAGTTAATTGGCACTATAAAATCATTGCAATCCTATAGTTTAGTATCATATTAATACATTAGAATACTCTTTATTGTTCACCTACTATGATAATGTTGCATTAGTCAGTATCCAGTTGAATATTGATATCTCAAAGTAGAAACACTGAATATAACCAGACCATTTCAATAAATATAATGTCTCCAATCAAACCACCATCATATCTCCACCTTCTTATTTATTGGCTGATTGTTGTATGTGTTGGGTTCACTTAGATTCCACCATATTAGACATCAAACATCAATCATATAACCAATCCCCACCTCAACTCAACTTAACCAAAACTCCAACATATACTTGTTATACTGTCATCCAATAAACTCCACATACCAAAATAATATGCATAACCTCATCTAAACTCATTATATTGTCAGTTTGCCAATGGTTTTAGTGCCTAATCACTCAAACAACGGTATAATGTCCAATATCAGATTGTTGTTGTATTGTTTGTGTGTTGTTGTATATTGTTTGTGTATTATCCATATCCCTCCTCTTCCATAGGCTAAATCTCTGTAACAAATATAACAATATCTCCACAGTAGATATATTGTTGTGTATTATGTATACCCACCCATCTCAATGTCATACATCACATAATACTGTTGTACTACTCTGACCGCCGCAGATTGCGTTGTGTATTGTTTGATGCTGATTGAGGATGGACTCCAATGAAGCAACACTACTACTCCAACACTCATAGCCATATCATAGCATATACCAACCACTAATACATAATTAATCCAACCCAACATACCCTACTAACTGCAATTGTTGTCACCACCCTAACCAATAAACAACAACAATTAAAGTAATTATACCCACTGCCATTCAAATTAAACCCTCCAATCTCTAAGCAGCCAATACTAATTCATCTAACAACCTATAAACTAATTGCAATCACCATTGTATTGTTGTATATATCACCCTTAACATTATTAACATAATATTTATCAAGGTGCACCTTGAAATAAACGACATTTTGACGGCGGCACCTCCGACATATACGCCCCCCAACAACGCCATCTACGTAGACCACATCATCATATAATCAGCTTCATCGATTATATTGGTGTATATTGTTGTGCATGGTTGTATATTATTGTGTATTATTGCAATAAAGTTATAGTTGTAACGGCTCATTTTGTTAGTAATATACTGTTGGTACAATTGAAGTGGTTCTGGCCCTATTCCAAAGTATCTAATCCTCAGCATAAATCAATATAGGTCCAGTGAGTAATGTTCCGGCGGTATTTCATTAGTATATAAGTGTTGGTCGCCGTGCCGCCGCCGATTGCCTACTATGGTTAAATTCCATGGTGTATGAAAATGTGTGAGAGATTGTTAGGGAACTTATGGAACTTACTGGAACTTAAAGGAACTTTTTATAGCCAAGGTATCCTGCTTCCTTCATTTTTCGAGAAGTACCTCGCTCCATTTCTGGGACCGCGGATACCAAAATCTCAAAATCTCATAAAATAAAAACAAAATAACAACTCATCATGACTATCGGTGGCTCCTACGGCTAATAGAGGATAGTATCGCTGTACTCCGGCGCATATATCAATGATATATAACCCATGCTAAATACTGGCAAGAAGGTTCCGGCCAAATCCCCCAATAGACGACGATATTCCACTTCTCCTCCGCTACCCCCTCGCCTCATCGAAAATATTGACATACTTGCGAGGATATGCGGCTCGTTGACGGGCTTATTGTCCATCTATATCACCGCACCAATCACCCAGTAGCCGTGATATAATATAGTTATCGATTAGATACGGCGGTGACGATGTAGAAAGGCGGTAATGCGGTCTATGATAGCCGATACACATCTACTTGTAATTTTGAAAAATGTGCACATGACATGTCAACAACTAATAGACTATATGCGTGCATGTGTGAATTTGGTTTTTTGCACTGAGATGCTTACAAGTGGAATGTCATTTTTCTCTTGAGACGCGACAATTGACATAATGAGATATGCAATACTAATATTAGGCCGGCCGCCGATACGATATCTGCCTCCATAACTCGCCACACACACACACACACACACACACGCACACACGCACACACACACACACACACAAACACCTCAATATCATATTTTCATTGTCATGAGCTACTAGAATCCCAGGTATAAGAAAAAGTTGATAAGATTTTTTGTGCACATCATATGCACAATAACTCATACATATCGAAGGATTTAACACAATACAATACGGTACCACTTCCTTCCTTCTTTGCTAGGTATGTCAAAGCGTAGCAGTAAAAACAAGGGTTATAGTTTACCCTCATATCTCAGCAGGGATGATCGGCTAATGATCAGTGATCATGGAGGCCGTCATCCTAATGTTCCCCGGGGGAAGCATGGTCAACAACAATACAAGAATTATTGGTATTGTTATTGCATAATCATCGGGTGTATCATTATTACATCATGGAAATTTACACATCGTTCAGCATCTCTGCGGCCATCACCACAAAAGATGAAAAGTATGAAGAGAGTAGAAACAACAATTCTTCAAGCAATAAACAACCAATTTGCAATTGATTATATCAATATTACAATGAGACATATCGACAAATCCGATCCTAATCAACGATTTACAAAGATACGTGCAGTTGATAATATTATACCCTTTGTAATAACAGAACGGAAGTTATTGTGCAAAGACCACAACAAAGAAATGTTAGATATGTATGGAAATGATGATATGGCTGGTAGTTATAAGAGATTAAAGACATTTGTTGATATGATCAATGTTGGATTGAGCTTGAAGATGACAAATGAAAGTACTATTACTAGCATATCTGATCTTCCGCTTCTGATGATGACAGGAGATATACATGGCTGTGATGTACCAACGAAAAGAGAAGCATTTAGTCTTGGTGTTACAAATAGAAATGGATCAGACGAGCTACTCGACTTGAATATAAACTATCCACGTCTTTCATGGGCAATTCCAGCACCTAAATACAATCAAGATGGTTGGTGTCATGCAATTGGTGTACCTGGATATCAAATGTGGTTAGATTACAAAGATGAAACTCATTCTAGTTGGGAAAGAACATTCAGTAAACAAGCTAAACAATATCCATGGTCCAAGAAGAAGAACAAAGCTGTTTGGCGTGGTTCTACAACATCTCATAGTTCATATCCATCAAATAAACTGAGTGACATACCAAGAGGACAGTTGGTAGAAACCTCCATCTCACATCCTCATTTGATTGATGCCGCATTTAAGAGTTTCGATGAAGTATGGAGAGATAGGAAGGAAGAGCTAACGAAGACAACAATTGTGAAAGAAGAAATGAAATTTGATCACTTTATGGAGTACAAGGCAATCATTGATATAGATGGCAACAATTGGAGGTACGTATATTATGTGTCCATATGATTCATATACTTCATACACAAAGTACTAATCACCTCGTCTTTTCTGTATCCAGTTCTCGTTTTCCAAAGCTGCTATGTACAAATAGTGTCGTCATAAAGGTAAGTTGACTAACATTAGAAGTTGCTAAGACTTGAATGTGTGTCCTTGAATGACAAGAATGATAGAGTTCTAATATACTCTTCTGCCCTCAAATTTATAGATAGATCCTTGGTATGGCGAATACTTCTACGAGGAGCTTAAGCCATGGATGGATTATGTGCCTGCGACATTGAAAAATATAATTAACATTACAGAATACGTTCTTGATAAGAATAATGAAGATGAGATGCAAAGCATCATTTCATCTGCTAATGCTTGGTGTCAAAACAAAATTACAAGAGAGGGAATGACAAGAGATATGATGAAACAGATACATAAGTATACCCTGGAACTTGATACATATTTGGATGAGCATGAATACAGTCGTGCAATGCTTATGGATACACTGAATGATCTAGACTTGGAATTGGTGGAGTGCAAATCTCCAATGGCCACTATATTCAGACTGTCTCAACGGCTTCATGTATAGTAAATGATACAAGACAAACACTAATCTAATAAGAACTAATTTATAAAACTATCCATAGATACAAATACATAGAATGAAGAACCGCACCTGATATGAGCTGATAGATTGTTAGGCAACTCGACCCTGCCTGATGCCTGCCAAAATAAAAAGGATACCATTGGTATCCTTTACAAGTTTTCCAGAACCTCTGTCGGGAAGGTGCAGTTTACCCGGTGTTCAGAGAGTAAGTATCACTCAATATAGTAGTCGGCGTGTATGACTGAATCAATAGGGTTCTGTTTAATATAATAAAAGGTATTGCAATAGATGGTGGTGGTCCTGGTCAGCCGGAGATCGCCAAATACTCGCCAAATTTTATTCTTAAATTGACCTGAATGAAGGAGACCCAATTAACAAGTGCAAGTTATATGCATAACTTCTCATGGCCATTCCATAGGTACACTTGATGATCAGTCATTCTATTAGCAAACCTACATCTCAGTGGTGTTTGTATTATTGAGCATCGAGTTTTGAGATGTACCGCCGAACTTCCTCGGTTGAGAGCACCCCAAATGAAGAGGAGCATACCTCTCTCGTATCTCCTCCCCCGCCTCCTCCAAACATTCAAGTCACAACGTATAGGACGAAGAAATGCATCACATTATTGTTGCTGTTGCTAGTTTTAGGCTGCATTTTCATCATTGCAATAAGCAAGGAACAACTTTATAATTCAAGCTCAAAGAATAGCAATTTAAATCCACCCGATCATAGACTGCCATACGGAGAGAGCGATGATCTATTAATGGGGAAGAGTTGTATATACAATCAAAAGCTTGGCGACAAGTATAAATTACCATACAATGTAAAAAGCATTGAAAATTATTGGACATGTCAAGCCTGTGGTAGTGCTCCGGAATTGAATAATACCTCAATAACTGCTGCAACATGTCAACCACTCAAACGAAGAGGAAGGTGTCGTCCATTTCCAACATATTTAGATTCTTCGTCATCATACTCCTCACAAGATAGTAATAAAATACCACGTGTATATACTTCTTATAGTCCTTATACAAGCCAAAAGTCTGTGGTATTGACTTATCATCATGATGGACATCTATATCACAACAGTCATAGATATATACCAAAATGTTCTGCTTTGTTATCGTTGCCCTGCTTTGATTTATCAAGATGTGCGACAAGTAGTAGTATACTCAAGGTGTATTCACACGGAGGAGTAATCAATGACCTATTAGATTATGCAACACAAACTCAACCAACTTTGATACAACGTGTATATAATGCCTCGGAGGCGTGTCTACTAGTGTTGGGATTAAATGCCTACAATTCATCACAGGATATCTATGACAACAATAATGTATGGAATCATGGACAGAATCATTACATCTTTGAGGCATCACGTATGTTCCTCTTCGATTCAATAGGTGATAGACCCATACCCGAGTTCAACTTTGAAATGGCAAGTACATCACGTTCCTCATTAGATGATGCTTGGATACGAGAGGGGTATGATTTACCCACAACATTATCACCTAGATGGAAACCTGCACAGCAAGCAGATGATCGACCACGCCGATACCTACTATCTTTTAAGGGGAATGTTCATAGTTGGGAACAGAGGAATTACCAACATAGATGGATAGCCGCCGAGTATTGGCATGACGAACCCGATGTACATGTTGATACAAAATGTGAGAGTTCAAGGAAGAGGGGAGAATGGGAATTATATAACAATACAAATGAGAATGATTATGGCAATTTGTTATTGAATTCAACCTTCTTCTTTTGTCCTGGTGGCGGTGGCGTACATTCCTTCCGTTTTTCGGAATCATTGTTAGGTGGTGCGATACCTGTTGTAACGAGTGACTTCATTCCACCATTCTATCCGGATATAGATTGGAGTGGATGTATAATACAAGTTAGTGATGCAAGAGTTGTGGATATACCACGTTTGGTACGTGAAATATCAGACGAGGAAGTGAAACGTCGTCAAATTCGTTGTAATGAATTGACTTCTGTCATCTTTGGTAGTACGGATGATCATGACGAATTCTACCACAAGCAATTATTTACTGTTGCAATGATGGTGTGGCATGCTCGAATTAATAGTGCTTTGAAACATCAAGGTGATATTGCTGATAATTTGAACATTAAGAATTAGTAGAGCATCAATTAGAAACAATCATCATACAAGAAAGGATACCTTAGGATACATCTCATGGTTGATATCCTCGACCTTTGCAATAGCCACACATGCTTATGATCATTAAATAACTTCGTACATTGTGAATATGTTTTATTTTAAGATATTGATGTCTTCTATTCATATGTAAAGATAATCTCGCTTCTATTTGAACTGAGACTCAGATCAGTTCTTTCAGTTTCTCACTACTCTACCCAATAATAAAACCACGGTATATAATTCTTGAGATTTAGATATTAAATTCATCTGGATATATGTATGATGTCCTGATAGTCTAAAATAACCTCTCATATACCCAATGATAGATTTTCAATCAGCTAATAGCAGTGGTGGTGGTCAGGTGACACTTTCTCGAAATTGTGTTGGTGTAGTGGAATTGAAGCTAATTGAAGCTTTAAGCTTTAGAGGGGGAAGATGAGTCCACTAAATTGGATGCAACTCTAGCTATTACTATTCGGTTCAGTTTTGCTACTTACTGCTGTTTCACTTCCGACCTGAAATCTAACAATAACAATGTGATACCATAATATAGTTGCAAATCAAAGGTTCTCGCGGTAGAGGTAGGAGGTGGTGTTAGGTAGTGTTATTGTCGTATCAAAAATAATATGTGCGAGTGAACGCTGAGAACAAATATTTCATAACTCATGAGCCTCTGTATAGATAGTTACTAGCAAGCCCGATCTTTAATAATATTATATACATATCGATATGGTGGCAATTAAACTACGACAATTGCTAAGCTTACGAGGCACATCAACATCCATCAGCGGCAGGGGCAGTAGCAATCAGTATGATGTCGATGATAATGATGATGATATACTGCAAGATGCTCACGACGATCTAGCCGCGTCAATTGCAAATCGTGAGTTGTTATTGACGGCTGCTGCAATGCAAAATGGCACATCAATCTGTAATGATGCAAGTTCGGATGGTGCAATACGTGTACTAAGTAATGAGATTCATATGCTACGAGATGAAATGAGAGAAAGATTTGTTGTGTTAGAAAAGAAGTTTACAATCAATTGTGAAGATAATAGTGTTGATGTTTCTATGGATAGTAAATCGGTTTATAAAGATAAGATCGATGATATGTTAGAGGAAGAGACGACAAAATTAGTTAGTCCGGTTGCAAAGGATAAGTTAGAGGCCGAGGATGGGACAGAGATTACATCTAATCAAAATAAGGATAAAGTTATGGATGATATGGCCACTGGAGTTGTTAAGGATGACAAAAGTATAGATTCTGTGAATAAGTCATTAGAAGAAGATACCGCGGGGGAAGATATTGTGGGGGAAGAAGAGGAGGAGTTAAATGTTGACATTATTAATGATAAGAAGCATGAAGAGAGGTTAGTTACACCACCTTCCCATCGAGTATCAAAGAGGGGCAAGAGGAACAAACTGAAGAAGCAACAGGCCAAGGGGAAACGCCGCCAGAACATCAAGAACGAGAACAAATCTCCTTCTTCTGTACCTGTATCTACTACCAGTGGATATGGCATATTAACAATCCTTGTTACATTGATTAATGCGATTCCATCACTGTTCTTAATGAGGGGTGGTAAACGATTGTACATGCTACTAGCATTCATTGCAACATCATATTTTTTCAAAGGAGAAATGAATTGTTTTAGTAGTGTCTCGACCGTGGAGAAGATTGTTGGTGATGGTATCAGTACAAGTATCGGTAACTTGTTTAGTATAGGCAGTAGCTTCAGTTTCATCCAAGGTGTTAGAGCTTTAGAGGATTGTCCAGAGCAATACTCTGCAGACAATATAGACTCGTACATTATTGGATCAAAGGTTACAATCGAGGAGAAGGTATACGAATGTACAGAATCTCCATGTGGGTGGAAGATTATTGGAACTTGTGTGGGGGATATGTTTCTATCTTCATCTGCCTCGGCACAACCAACTATTCAGACTTTGGTAATGCCCATGCACTTTCCTTCCATGATGCCATCTGCCTTGGACACTGATGATGAAGAAGCAGCTAATCTGAAAACAGACTTGGTAGTTGAGACTGAAGATAGCAATCCGACCACCAACCTTCCAACTCCTTTATTAGTCAGAGTTAGAACACACTCACCAATGTCATTAGGTACACACTCTCCTGCCGCCATTTCTTCAACTGCAGATAATGCTCCCACTTCAACAGCATCATCAAATTGTATTGATATTAATATTGTTCATGACAACTACCCTGACGAGACATCGTGGAAGTTATACAAGGTGGACACTGATGGCGATACCGAGATAGAATCACACACAGCTTTGGAAGGTGATAAGTCATACACCAAATCAATCTGCGTCGAAGATGGAGAATACAAGTTCGTCATTTCTGATTTATCTTATGATGGAATCTCTTCACCAGGACTTTACACTGTAACAACTAGTGATGGTTTAATGATTGCAAATGGAGGAGAGTTTGAGGAGTCAGAGAGTACTTACTTTCTCTTGCCATATATCCCATACCCAAGCATGAGTCCATCATCATCTGCTCGTCCAACAATTTCATCAAAGCCAACAACTTCACTATCTCCTACTCAAAGTCCTAAATGTGAAGGTAGCAATCCAAAAGTATGTGGCTGTGCAAGTGTTAATCAAGCTGACTATCGTGGAACTATTAATACGACAATTAGTGGTAAAGAATGTCAAGTATGGGACGATCATTATTATGACAATTCAGAATCCTATCCCCATGCTGGTCTCGAAGACAATAACTATTGCCGTAATCCTGATCCTGATTACCGTGATCGTGCATGGTGTTTCACAGAAGATGGTGATGAGGAATGTGATGTACCTTATTGCTTTCCACCAAAATCAAGTTGTCCCTCAACATTAGATGTCAGTACTAATACTAGTAGCATGAGTGAGGAATTGCAAGCTGCCTGTCCCTACCACCAATGTGTTGCTGGTTCTTGGGGGGGATACGAACTAGATGATTATCAGACGTTGACACGAGCAGAAGTTAAACCTGATTGTGCATGTGCGTTTGAAATTTGGGACTGTGCATTTGGTACTTCAGATTGCTCCGCAGCTGGTATGTTTATAACTTCAGAAAGCCAAGATCTGAAGACTGCCAATGACTGCTGTGTCAGTAAATTGGCTGATTTGTCAACATCTGAAGCTAGTTGTGAATGTATTATCGAGCCTAAATGTGAAGCTGGTGATAGTACAAAATGTTACGACTTTGCCGCGTATTGCTGTGACGAGGATGATCAGCAATGTCATTGTGAATATCTAACCAAGGCATGTCGTTTAGCCTTGGAAAGTGATTCTGAAGAAGTACTGACAATGGCAGAGAGTTACTGTGGTAGTGATGGTGGTCGGGGGGCTCAAGCTGCTTGTTGCGGAGAGGTCAATAATGATATAGGTTTATGCACATGTGACTTTTGGGGGCCGCTGTGTACTGATTTTCCCAATGCTGGAGTTGATACTTGTTCTGATGCCTCTACAGCTTGCTGTGATGGTAATCATTGTAAATGTGATTTGCTCACTCATGTAACAGAAGCACTAGGTTACGAAAGTGAAAGTGGTTCTTTAGAACAAGCCTGTGCCGAGGCAAGCAACATTGCACCTGATAATGAAGTTGAATTACAATCTTTACAAAGCATATACAATGAAACAGGAGGTGATTATTGGTACAACAATACTGGCTGGATGTCTGAAGAAGATCGGTGTAATTGGTTTGGTATTACATGCGACGAGGAAGGCTATGTGATTGAAATCAATCTGCCAAGCAACAATATTACAGGAGAATTCCCAGCCAATTCATTAGCAAGCTTTTACAAACTCGAGAGGCTAGTTCTTGGCAATAACACATTACATGGAACAATGTCTAGAACTGATGAATGGAGCCTGGATACATCCATATTCTTCAACCTCCGAGATCTGACATATGTGGATCTATCCCAAAACAATCTGAGTGGAGAAGTTGATGTACTCTTTGCACCGGCTTTGCAATATACAAACTTTAGTCACAACAACTTTACATCCATCAATAGTTTCAAAAAGTTTAAGCGGTCACAGCAGACTTTAACCGTTTGTGATGTAAGCCATAACTTCATCAATACAAGTGCAACTGATCTCATGAAGCATGTACCTACCAACATTGAGCAGTTGATTCTATCGAACAATCTCATATATGGTCCTCTGCCAACAACCTTGGAAGATTTGGGCAACTTGAGACGATTTGACATGAGTATGAATAGCCTGTCTGGGGAGTTGCCAGACTTTTCAAACTCGTATCCAAATCTTCAAGTACTGGATTTGTCAGAGCAGATTGGCGAGGGATTGGTTGGCAACATACCTGAAAGTTTAGCCAATCTTCCGTTCCTCTCGACTTTAATCCTTACCGGTAATCAACTATCAAACATCATCCCTCCGGCTCTAGGTAATATGGGACAGCTCAGAGTATTAAATCTATCAAACAACAAGTTAAGTCAACCGATTCCCGAAGAGTTGGGAAAGTTAGGTGAGTTAGCTCATATCATATGTGCATTTTTTCGTGTTATGAATTTGATCTTCTCACCTGCTATTTTACGACCATACCATATCCTAGCCGATCTTGAGTTGTTCGACCTCTCAGACAACGAATTGTCAGGTCGAATCCCATTCGAGTTAGATAATCTTCTTGCCGCTTCGATTCATTTGAGTGGTAACTTGGATATGTAAGTATGAGTAAAGTAGAGCTGTGTATATTAGTGCGTATGTCCATTCTAACATCTTCTCATTTGTTCAACAACACAAAGGATGAATCCTGCACCTTTAGAGCTCTGCTTCCATCCTAACTTCTTTGACCTTAAGAATGATACAAGTAAGTGTCCAGTAGAACGAAATGCTTTGAAGGACTTCTATGACTCTTCCAAGGGTGGTGAGTGGACTGAAAGTACCAACTGGACTGATTCGTACATGAGCCATTGCTATTGGTATGGTATTGAGTGCAGCGAGGCTACCAACAACACTATCCGTATAGAGCTACCAACTAATGGATTGTCAGGTACTCTAAGTAAGAGCATTTCAA
>Ga0075439_12082_pt2 | contig 11381 bp, 11 predicted proteins | sample MintriSingleCell_FD_74264 | JGI IMG/M metagenome (GOLD analysis project Ga0075439, IMG submission 74264) | Marine eukaryotic communities from Monterey Bay, USA to study complex ecological interactions - Minidiscus trioculatus JGI Plate_4_G5... | ecosystem: Environmental > Aquatic > Marine >... | reverse complement strand
TATAATTTTATCCCGACGGTAAGTATCACAATTGCTCAGGTATCCAAAAGACTCCCAATTACAATAAAGCGAGGGAGAGGAATGTGAATCAAGTTTATTATAGAATGGTGATAGTATGTTGCATTGGGGGGAGGGTGTAATATATATAACTTTCTTTCTAGAAACAAGAACATTTTGCATTCCGACGATCAAACTTGTGTTTGTTGCTTGGTGTCTAGTATGTCCACATCGGGCTTCTCTTTCCCTGTCATCTTATGTTCAATGTCATCAGGCTTCTCGTTTCACCAATTGTCTTCTCATAATCTTAAACAACAAACAAACATACACGTCAATCAAGAAATCATCAAATATAATATCATCGTTTCGTTATACATAAAGAACACGGGTAATTGTCACAACACAAAAATATCAAAATATGAAATTCCATATCAAAGACCATCATAACCAAGAAGAGGACAAACACAATGGACCAGATGAAACTTGCCCATACTGTGGAAGGCAGCTAATGGAAAGAACAGGCATTCTGCATCGACTAAATCCGATATCGAATGCATTTGTGCTGAATGGACACTGCTTGGCGTGTCACGAAAAACACTGTTATCATTCGGAAGTTACAAAACAGAGACTGGCACAACCTGAAGGTAAACAAGAAAGGTGCTAAAAAGATGCTGCATGAATGTGCTAAGTAGTAACTAGTATACAAGTAATTACATTGACAGATATCTCTAGTAGAACATTATTTATCTAAATCCCCCAAAACCCAAAAGATGACATATAATACTTCAACTCTTGTAGCTCTTTTGATTAGTTGCCTCCAACAGTACCCATTCTTGGTGCACTGATATGGCTCATATTTGAAGCATCACTCGACCCCGCTGCATCTTCGTCCTCCCATAGCAATTTGCTATCACCTGCTACATTCTCCATACTATTATATTGATTTAACCAACTGCCATTTGAATCATTCGATTGGTTAGATTGGAATGAACGGAGAGAGTTCATTGACACACCAAAGTCTGTATTCGACGCTCCAAATTGTTGGATCAGATCGGGATCTGAGATACCCATATCGACAGAGTCGCCATAATTTGAGGAAGGTAGTCGAGCAGATGTCGTTGTAGCAGTAGAAGAGGATACACCACCCTGTTGTTTAGACGAACGAGAGGAGTGAATGGTACCCAACATTCCTCCACTTTTTGGATCCTTCCTCCTTGACATATTAGAACTGTGATGAGTGGGCCGTTGTGGACCCCCAACAGCACCATCAGGATCGCGTGCTGCTCGCTTCTTCTCTCCTCCTCCACTGTCTCCGCTTCTTGACATTTCCATACTCTTGAAGCTCTCATTAAATTCATCCATGTTATACTTGCCATTGTTTGCCTTGTTGAATCCACTCTCGTTAGATGATAGACTACTTCCTTGAACACCGCCTTCGTCGCCATCCATGGAACTACTACGCTTTAGTGCAACGTCACCATCATCGCCATCTTCCTTACCTCTCATCTTCGGAACGCTCTTGGATCGCACACTGAGCACGTCACTTGAGAATGTCATGTCCATTTCACTTAGTCCTAGATTAGACATTTTATAGGATGCCTCCGTAATGTCATCTTCTTCAATAGCATCAAAACCGAAGGAGTTAAGTGATGCCATATTTTCTGTGGTACCCCTACGGACTGGTCCTCCTCTATTGTTATTATTATTAGCCTTTTGTTGGGCAGTCCATGTAGCACCTCCAGCGGTTGGTACCTCAATCGCTCCCATTTCAGCGCCCTGCATCATCATTTGCTGTTGCTTCCGTTGCATTTCTTGCATCTGTTGGTACCGATGTTGTTCATTTACCTTTTCCAACTTGCGTTCTAATGCACTCTTACCACTCTTACTAGATTTCTTAGATGTACGATTGGATGATGATTTCGAACGTTGACTTGCATTGAAATCATTCCGAGTAGTACTACCCGTCGAAATTAATCCAGACATATTGTAGGAACTTTGTTGATTCTGATTCCAACTAAAGTTACCTAAACTCATATCCATAGATTGTACATCAAATGATGACATAGTTGACACTGTCTTGTCACATGCATTAAAGTGTGCATTCCCAAATGTATCTTGTGCTAGCTGATTATTGTACTCGCCTTGATTATCATCATTCGAGGAAGAAGCAGCATATTGTTGTTGTTGCTGTTGATGATGATGGAATTGCTGTTGATTAGTATTTGGCAAGTACTGCCCAATCCCCATAGCACTAGCACTAGCAACCTGTTGACTACCAGCATAGCCAGGAACTAATCCACTGTCCATAACTGCCGCGGCAATATCCTGATTTGAAAACCGCTTGTTCCCCTGTTGATTATTATTTGTCAAGCCACATAGTTGTTGACGATATCCATTCATTAGTCCTGCCTGCATTTGTTGGTATTCATTATATACATCACGATCATAATAATCACTAGTATTAGTCCTTGCTCCTCCCCCACCTTTTTCGGCAGCCTCCAATTGTGCCTGATATTGTTCCATACGACGTTGTTGCTCGGCTTGCATACGTTGCATTTCATAATACTCTTGACGCATACGTTGCAATTCCAAATCACCATCAGAGGTAGGTTGAGGTGCTGCTAATTCAGGCTCATCATAGTTATTATTATTAGACCGTGATGAACTCGATCGTGCAAGACCTTCCCGTTCGGGAGGATTTGGACGATGTCGAGGTGCTGGCGGATCAGCAGTCTTCTTCCGTCCACCCTTCTTTTTAGATACAGGTAAATGTACATCAGCGTTCTCCCCGGCCAATCCTCGTAATACCTTCTCACGCTCAGCTCGAATTTCAGGAGCACTCTCACGCAATGCCTGTCCACTCTTCTTCCACGCGCGTTCATCACCAATTTCCAACCAATTATTAGTATGTGAATCTTCCTTGAGGAAACGACCGGGTGGGTTTAATGATCGAACATTTGATACGATTCGTGCTGCTATACGTGCCTTTTCAACTTTCTTCGTCCTAGGATCTATGTATGAAGATACCATGAGAAAATATTTGAGCATAAGATGTGCACAAAATCACAAACACACAATTTGATGCTTACCAAGATATTCCCGCTTATAACTATCCACCATCTCACGGAAGTGTACATTGCCCGGATGTGAGTTGATCCTCCCGCCACGACCAGAGAGTACGTCATGTGGATGGGGAGTGCGAACTGGACCGCCATGACCTGGTGGTACCTGAGGACGGGGTGGTGAATTTGATGTTGGGGGTAGCTTATTATTCTTGGCAGAAGAAGTTGTTATATCGATTGTATTGTTGGAACCTGTTGTGATTGGTTTACTACTACTACTACTCATGATGATACTAATACTGATGTTCTGTCTTTATTCTTTGTTTTGTATAACAATAGTATAATATCCTTGAGGTATTTTTATTGTTAGAATTTATCTGTCTTTATTCTTTGTATGTATAACGATAGGTATATCCTTGAGGTATTGTTGTACAGATGATTGAGCTCTCTGTGTTAGGTTTTATTGCAATGAGGGCAATACAATAATTATGCGCAAATTAGATATTATGTGTGAATTGATTTTTAGAGTTGTTGTTTTGGGGATCTTTGGAGTTGTTTTTTGTTATTGTTGAGAAAATAAACCGACGCAAGGCTGAGCATAATATTCAATGTACCTACAAACGATTGATAAGCATAGGAGTATAAAAAGTAGTATGTAGAGAAGAAAGCAAGGAAAGGAGCTAATAATAAAGCTTAAAGCAAGAGCCCCAACCCAAAGAGGGCTGCTCAAAAATGTGAGACAATGAAACTCCTTGGGTCATTTTAGGCGAGTAAACCGATCCTAGTTGATGGCATGCTATGTAGGTAGCAATGAGTCATCGATCACTTGTGCGTGATGTATGAAGTACTAACTTGATACGATCGATAACAATATTTTACACAGCAATATTGCTTGGTTCATAATAATAAATAACAGTTATCGCTCGTGTCATACACTCCATTGATTGATTGAATAAAAGTTGCACCACAATGAAATATCTTATTGCACTCTCCGTCATCATATCATGCTGTAATGTAGCCACCGCCATACTAAAACCAGCTGGGTCTCAGGATACACCCATTAATGTTATTGCTCAGAACTATACTGATATTGATGGTACACTTTTACAAGGATATTTATCTCTACCAGATGATATTGATATGAATGACAAACGCGGTGCTGTCATTATTCTACATGATGCAGACGGACCAACTGATTACGAGAAGCAACGAGCCTCTATTTTATCTTCACAGAATGGATATATAGGGTTCGCCGCTGATATGTTTGGTTATAATGTAGAACTACCAGAGAACTCATGGGGTAGTGGACAATCATTCATGAGTCAATTCTTTACAAATGAAACCTTGTTTACACAACGCATACAAGCCGCTGTTGACCATGTTCAGAGTTTAGATGAAGTTGATGCAAGCAAGGTGGCCATGATTGGTTATTGCTTTGGTGGAACAGGTATTGTTACCTATTTGAATAACAATGGCGAAGTAAAGGATGATAGTTCTATTCCAGTTGCAGCGGCGATCGGAGTACATCCATCCCTACTGGACTGGCCTTCTCCAGAGGGTAATATAGAGATCCCTGCTCTGTTCTTGACAGGCGGTGCTGACTTTCTTACAGGACCTCAGGCAATGTTGAAGCTAGAGACGGATATGGAGATGGGATCATCGAATAGTAGTGTAAATACACCATGGGAAACAATTAGGTATGCTAATATTGAGCATGCCTTTAGTAACTGGAATTCTGACAGATATGATGCACGAGCTGATGCAAGGTCTTGGCAAAGTGGCTTGACCTTTTTGGCGGAAGAGTTTGGAGAGCAATCTGACAGTCAATCGTCACCACCTATTACTGAGGCAGATGCCGTGATTGTAGATTATTTGGATGGAACTTATCCACTAATGGGGTACGTAGCAATGCCGAAAGACGCAGAGAAAGAAGCATTACTTCCCGCTGTTATCATTCTCTCACAAGATATGGAGCAAGGCTCACAGCTTGCAACAGAGCAAAGAGATATGGGATACATTGGTTTTGCTGCGGATTTGGATGGTGTGAATGTTTCGAATACAACCCAGGTTATATCACGAGTTAGTGCTACCATCGATCATGTAAAGACAATGGATGGGGTCGATCCCAATAAAGTTGCACTAGCTGGCTTTGGTGGTATTGGAGGGACGGCGGCAATCTATTATGCATTGCACCAAGATACAGATATGGCTGTTAAAGCAATATCTTCATTTCAAGCAAACTTGAATGAAGTGGCCAACTCTACATTGGTCGCTGATATGTTAAAATCAGCAATGAGTGATAGCACTGGTGATGGAGCTGCTTGGGGTGGCGGCGGCGGAGGAGGAGGGGGTACATGGGGTGGCGAAACAATTGATAGCGATGGTGGTGACAGTGTTCCGTCAAACAACTGGGGTAACAATGATTCAGGAGGTAGACAGCTTAGTGATACCATCACAAGTAAGACACAAATACTCATTCAATCGGGTGCTGACGAAGATGAAATGGAGAATGTAATCAAAATTGAACAAGCACTTATGTCAATTGGAGCCAATTATGAGTTATCTCGGTTCTCAACATTTGATGAGCGTGCGAATACTAGATCAATGGATCAAATGGATACAATACTAACTGAGGTCTTTTCTGACATTGCAACTGATGAGGATACACTTCCAACAGAAACAACATTAGGTACCGAGGAGAGTGACTTAGAACCAGCAGTTGTTGAAGAGGAAGAAGAAGAATTTATTGTTGACGATAGCTCAGCCGAGTCTCTGTTAGTTGCTACATGGCTTGGATTCGTTGTCTTTGGTATCACTCTGTTTTAATTTGAATGTATAGTGTTTGCACAAACTTAATACTATAGACATATGCACAGTTGAACAGTTGTCCAAAACTTACACACACAAACTTACTAATCTTCTATACATATGTAACATAAACTGATCTTTGGAATATCGGGCCGCCCTGCCTTTATAAAGGTGTCTTCTTTGACTCAAATTCAAAAGATGTCCTCGAGTAACGAGTATGAGCGAGCACTTCTAAACTATTAAGAACTTAACAACATACTTGTATGATAGATCTACTACTAGCCAGGAATAACGTTAATACTTATACACTTATACTTATATTCTAATATGCCAACAGAGATACTTAAACAGCAATAAACGCACAGGATGATACCGAATTATTTCAGGCAGCGCATCCCATTCATCGCAAGTACACTCGAAATAGATAGATAGATAGATAGATAGATCACCTAGGGAAATTATATCCGGCGGCCGTTACTCTTTCCACTCTTACCGCTGGATGATGAGCTATCTGAACCCCATCCGCCCCAGCCGTCCGGCTTGCCTATGAAGATTAACATATATGGTATTGTGAGTAAGGGAATTTAATGGAATAGAGGATATAAAGATAATGTACAAAACTTACCCCAGTCTCCACTTGAACTAGATCCACTTCCACTCTTTCCACTCTTGCCCGAACCACTGCCGCTCTTTCCGCTCTTACCCGAGGAAGATGAACCCCAACCAGACTTACAAGGCTTACCCCAGTCTCCAGATGAGGATGATCCACCGCTCTTGCCTGACTTTCCTAGTTCACGACGGCTGCCGCTCTTGCCGCTCTTTCCCGAGGAGGAAGAAGATGATGAGCCTGAAGACCAACTTCCCCAATCTCCTGAAGAGCCAGAAGAGCCTCCTGACTTGCCAGATTTACCACTGCCGGATCCGCTCTTGCCCGATTTACCACTGGATGATGAATCTGAGCCCCATGAGCCCCAGTCATCACTTGACTTACAAGGCTTACCCCAATCACCACTTGAAGATGAGGATCCACCGCTCTTGCCCGACTTGCCACCTGATCCGCTCTTGCCTGACTTGCCGCCAGATCCACTCTTGCCTGATTTACCCGAGGATGAGGAGGAGCTGTAAGGTTGAGAGATGATAGTAGAGAAGAAGTGAACATACGATGTGAGTAAAGTGATATAAAAAGGTAGGAGAGATGGTATATTGCAATGTTCATAGTTGATACAATACTTACTCTGGCTTCCATACCCAATGTCCCTCTGAGGAGAGAAGAAAAGAAAAGAAAAAAGATCATATGTTGTGAGCAAAAGGAAATAGATGGAGGGTATGAAAAAAATAAGGATAAATAAGTCCTAGACTCACCCCACTTGTCGGATGAGCCCCAATCGCCTGATGAACTAGATCCGCTACCTGACTTTCCACTCTTGCCCGAGCCAGATCCACTACCAGACTTCCCGGATTTACCTGAGGATGATGATCCTGACGAACCCCAACCGTCCTATAGAAGTTATTGCAATATAACATATTATGATGTGAGCAAAGTAAGTTTCTATGAAGATGCAAGTTATAAACAAAAGCTGACGATGTAAAACACATACCTCGAGTTGTCTATTATTGGCTCTTAATGCGCCGGCGGCGTTAACAGCAGAAGTGGCGGCCAAAGCCGTGGTGATTGCAAAGATAACCTTCATGATGATTGACGATGTTTGTTATTGATAGTAGTAGATATAAGATGACGAGAGTGCTTTGAATTGCAAGTGATTAGATATGCAGGTCGATGCGTGATGAAAATTATGAGATGAAATGCCGTTGTGTTGGGGATGACAGTGAGATGAGATGCAATTGGGCTTCACAAATTTTTAGTAGACTGCCGATCAACATCCGTTCGGCCCTTCGCCTATTGTATTTTTTGTTAGAGAAGCTCTAACTTCTCCATAGTCCCATTGCAATAAGCTGGCTGAATTTGTCGGCAGTATGTTTCTGAATGTCACATAAATAATAGTACTTATTCCTATGCACCATTGGATGACGAACGGGTATAATGTTAGCAAAGTCTCAAATCATTGTCGACAATTTTGTTGTTTTGACTTTTGACTAAAATTAGAGCAAGACCAAAAAAGATACCACAAGAAAGAGGTATGGTATCCTATCCCCATCCATCGGCTATCCCCTATCTCACACTTGGAGAAGTGTAGCCTGAAGTTCCCTAACATTGTCCTCTACAAAACTTTTATTTTCTTATGTATGTATTTTGATCTTTGCTCGTACTCTAGACAATTGTAACTCACTTTGACGTATTCATTTTTATGCGGCATACTTAGGTATAGTTGGCATCGCCATCTCATTTACTTATTGTCTGGTCTTGAGAAATTACAATATTATACTACAGAATGAGCTGTGGATATATAGAAAAGATTGATAGCTTAAAGCTCGACAGTATTCAAAAAAGTTCACTCTATATATAAATTATGCTGCACGAAATCTTCTATTGGTAACATAAGGTGTACTACACAGAAACACATATTCACAGCTTCTTCTTCCGTATTCTCAAAATAGCAATCATACACAGAATGTCACCATTCGTACGCTTGCGGGACAAAACAGACTACTCTACTAACACCTAGGGAAATTCGAATCGTACTACCTTCTTCGGCCACTCTTGCCACTCTTACCCGAGGAAGAACCACTTCCCCAACTTCCCCAATCTGAAGAACTTGAGCTTGACCACCAATCTCCTGAACTTGAGGAGCCTCCGCTCTTCCCAGATTTACCTGAGCCCGAGCCACTCTTCCCGCTCTTACCCGAGGATGAACCACTTCCCCAATCTGAAGAACTTGAACCCCAGTCTCCTGAGCTTGATGACCCTCCACTCTTCCCTGACTTGCCCGAGCCTGAGCCGCTCTTGCCAGATTTACCGCTGGATGAGCCACTTCCCCATCCACCCCAGCCATCAGGGCTAGACCAACCACCTGTTCAATCGATATAAAGATTATAGTATTGATGAGTACGTGTTGGATCATTTTAGACGACGAATGCTTGCGAGATTGAGGAAAGAACACTAAAATCCTAACTTACCCCAATCTCCTGAAGAGCCCGAGGAGCCTCCTGACTTGCCAGATTTACCACTGCCGGATCCGCTCTTGCCCGATTTACCTGAGGATGACGAATCCCATGAGCCCCATGAATTAGAAGAGCAAGGTTTTCCCCAATCTCCACTTGAACTACCCGATCCACTCTTCCCTGATTTACCAGATCCTGATCCGCTCTTGCCCGATTTGCCAGAGCCAGATCCACTTCCCCACCAGTCATCACTTGAGCTTGAAGATCCCCAACCTAAACGACGTGTCTCTTCAGTTAGACGACGTCCTGACTTGCCACTCTTACCAGAAGATGAGCTTGAACATGGATTGCCTATGAAGATTGAACATAATATGGTATAATGAATGATGGTATTGTGTGAGTGTGCGTTGGATCAATATAGATAGATGAAGGGTAATAGTCAAAAAAAGAAAAATATCTTACCCCATCCCCCCCAATCTCCCGAAGAAGATGATGATCCACCACTCTTGCCCGACTTTCCGCCACCGCTCTTGCCTGATTTACCACTGCCACTCTTTCCCGATTTACCGGATGAGTGAGAGACCCATCTGTAAGAGTTTTGAAAGCAAATAGCATGTATGTGAGCGGAAATGATCGGAGGATACCTAGAATCAACACAAATTGCAATGAAGACTTACATCCAGTGATGACCAGACCAATCTCCTGAAGAACTTGATGATCCACTCTTCCCCGATTTGCCAGATCCTGATCCGCTCTTGCCCGATTTGCCAGAGCCTGATCCACTTCCCCAACCGTCATCACTTGATGAAGATCCCCATCCCTGTTAAGTAAAGTTATTGCAATGAGAGATAGTGGGTATATAAGGTGAGCATTAGGTAATATATAACAATGATTGATAGGATCAACAACCTCATTGCAACTAGATAGCACCATTGTCGTCGTGTAGGGAGACATAGCTATCATCGATATAAATCACTCACCTCGAGTTGTCTATCAGAGTCAGAAGCTCTTAATGATCCGGCGTCGACCATAGAGGATACGGCCAAGGCCGTGGTGATTGCAAATATAACCTTCATTGTTTTAGTAATATATTAATATATTAGTTGAGAGAGTTGTAATAATATATAATCGTTGAGTTGTATATATTGCAAAGATGTAAAAATTATGAGAGAGAGTTGCTGATAAAAAATGTTGTTTCTCCTTTCTTAGTAAATGCCGATTCTAAATAAAGCGAAAGTATAATACAAGATAAGACCCCAATTATTTTTATACCTCCTTTAAAAATGATCCCCCTAACCTTTCATTATTAGTAAACTTAGACGATATAATTACAAAAAGTCGTATTTTGTAAATCTCCCTAGGTATACACTAGATACCACTCCACAAGAGTCCAATTAGAGTCCGATTTCCGATCCTATTTTCAAATCGGCATTATTTCTTTTGCAAATGCCGACGTCGACGATCATGTGGTCAGTCGATTCTGTACCTGTATTACGAACTAGATGCTGCCGCCAATGTAGAGGGATTCGAGCATATGTGAGTATCTACCTAAATTCACCATGAATGAGGAAAGATCAGTTGAGTTTGTAACGAGCTTCTACACTATTAAGATCATCAAATGAAGATGACCACTTTCTATTACCAATTATTAAACCCATTAACAACTCCATCATTCTTTTCGCTCTTCCTTCGGTCCTTGTATACTTTTAATGCCTCTTTTCTCTTCTGTATATCACTCCCCGACTGTTCAGCAATCTCATTTGCTTGGGAGAAGAATTCATCAACCACATCCTGTGATTCTTCGGCAGCATCTACAAGTGGGTCTGAGAAATATCTATCACCCATTCCTGCACTATCTCCTCCTATTTGAATCTTTGGGATGCCATTTGATCTTCTCCTGGAAGTGTGTGTTGTACATTTTATGGAGATGAAAGAGACAGGATTGCAACTTCTGTTAGTACATGTGGGTTGCAAATGCAATCAAAGGAAGAAAAATTAAGTTCTTATGAAGTATCCACATCGCCTAGACTTCATATTGAACACAAGAATTCATATGATGAAACAATACTAACGCAGACTTCCCAGTCATTGGAATCTCGTAATGAATAACTGCATCCACAGTACTCTTGTTTGTAAAATCGTTCCTTTGCTGATATTTCATACTTTCTCAGAGTCATCTCGTCTGATTGCCAATTCTGGCACCAATACGTCAAACCATCATACCGTGCCGCAGCTCTATATCCGCTAGCATCAACTTGCTCTGCATCTTTCCATCTAGATGTTGCATTAGTAGTAGCAATTGCATGGAAGCCATTCTCATGTGCATAGAACGCGGTGCGCTCCATTCGCATATCAAAGCACTCTGTACATCTTCTTCCACGTTCGGGGTCAAATTCCATTCCCTTCATTCTAGCTGAGTAGAGGGGGAAGATAGTGATGAGATTATATGATTAT
>Ga0075439_11301_pt1 | contig 11381 bp, 12 predicted proteins | sample MintriSingleCell_FD_74264 | JGI IMG/M metagenome (GOLD analysis project Ga0075439, IMG submission 74264) | Marine eukaryotic communities from Monterey Bay, USA to study complex ecological interactions - Minidiscus trioculatus JGI Plate_4_G5... | ecosystem: Environmental > Aquatic > Marine >... | reverse complement strand
GGAATTGGATGAAATTGGACATGTTGATAGGAGGGTTGAGAGTGAGCAGAGGAAACTTTATTATCTAATCCTTCTTTTGATTGGACGAGAAATTATGGACATTAATATTGTCCGTCTTACCCCAGTTCATCCAAACATCCCTAATGCCAAGCAAGTACAAGCACATGCCAAGATCCTTCATGATATTAGCACTGATGATAGAAGTGAGCTTGATAAGCCAAGGGTGAGGGTGATTCTATTGGACTTTTCAGATGAGAATCATCATATTGATGAATACCAAAAGCGTCTCATCCCACCAGGCAGTGGTATTGAACGAGCTAAAAAAGAAGATGAGTGGGATAAAAAGGTAATGTTTGATGAAGTTATCAGGGTAACAACAGATGAAGTATTGGCACATGGCACAAAGAGTTTGTTTGGGTAAGGCTGGAGTAGTCGAGGGTGGTGTAGAGTATAGTGGAGAGGAGGCGGGAGCTAGTTTGTGCCTATGTATCGGCTGTAGTATATACAAAGTATGCCATTATATAGTAGCAATTTGACAGTTTGGTACAGTATAGTTCTAGTTCTATAAGCTCAGATAATAAGCTTTATCGACCGGGTACCTCATCACCATGCAAACCTCAAGAGTAACCTCAACGAGAGACGAGACCCCGGTAATAATAATGTGACTTAGTCTTTGCCTCCTCTTCTCTCCTCTCTTCTTTGTGCTAACTGCGCTCTGTTGCTTGGTATTACTCTCGATATGTAATATATTAGCGGCCAGCAACGCCCTTAGGGGTATGGTGGGCGTATAAATGTGATGTAAGTGAGTGTGTGAGTTGTAGGCTAGCGTTTTTAGCGCGGGGGCTGCCCACAATACCACACAACGATTTTTACATGCGAGTGATCCCCCTATTATAGACAATGCGTAATGCTCTCACAACATTAAAGCACAACATTACATCCACAAACATCCGTGTAATATATATTAGTTAACAAAGTATTAAGAATACCATTTAATTTAAATAGGTGAGTTGTATGTCATTTCTTCTACTAATTTAATATATATTGTAGTTCCGTGTCATATTTTTTTGTTTGTATTTTGTCATGTTGATACTGGTCAATAGATTCTTCTCATCCTATCAATGATATATCCGTATTTAGCCGCATAAACATGAGTAAATCAGCATCAACAAATGGTAGTACAGCCAGAACTGATTTGGTGGTAGAGAATAAGAAGAATCAATTGATGGAACAATCAAAGCAATTGGTAAGTATAATATATTATAATGTATGGTGTGATTTAATCATACAATTCTAATTAATATAATCTATTTATACTTATCTCTTATATAGGTTGAACGGGCTTTGGAGCGTGACAAGAAACAATACGATTCCGTTTCCGTGAAGCTTACCACATTAAAATCGGGCAATTATCGTGCTACTATTATTGTTGTATCTAAAGATGGAAAAGGCATTGGGGAATATTGTTTAGACCAACAACAGTATATATCAAAAGTAGTAGCTGTAGATTCAACAAAGAAGTTAGGATTAGGAGGAGTACAAGGCATTGTAAGATCTCCTAGTGAGATTATGAAAGAGAATGAAACAAATAAAAAAATCAAACAAGGGATAGAGGATGAACTGGAGTTTAATAAGAAGAACGCATTTGCTCCTTCTTCTCCACTACAAAGTATTATCAATTCACCACCAAAGAAGAAGAAAAAGAAGGCACCATCATTTACCCCACAATCTTTGTCAAAGAATATGTTACAATTTGATGAACAAAATTCTATTCTCAATCCTCAACAACAGTACAACTTCCCCAGCATAGGAGATGACAATTATAATCCCAAGGTATTAAATAATATAACAGTTCGCATTACTGGAAAGTTCCCTTGGTTAAAAGGTGTGGTCAGTAAGGGTGGAGGTTATAAAGATTTAGACTTGGGGAAGAATGAAATGGCAGCTCTTATTATTAGTTATGGTGGCGCTGTTACAACTGCACTATCTTCTGCTGATTATGTTCTCATTGGGATAGAGCCTGGATTCGACAAATTAGCTCAGAGAACTAAGAGAAGTAGTACTAAGAGGGTTCCTATCATTAATGTTGATAGCCTTCATAGACTTGTTACCGGGGCAGTATCTGATGAGATTTTGCGTAAGGAGCCAGATGCCAAGTTTGGACCATTGTCCAGGGCAAGTACATTCGGATATAAGAAGAAGAAGAAGGCAACAAAGCGCAAATCGTCAAGCACTTGTCAGTCGAACAAGAGGAAGAAGAAGAATGCCAAGTTCGAATTGAATAGTGATGACGAAGAGAGTGATGACGAGAGGAAGTGGGATAGTGATGCAGAGAGTGAGGACGAGATGGATATGGGTGGGCAAGTAGATGAGTGGGTTGAGTGTACAACGTGTGGAAAGTGGAGGAAGCTTCCTGCTAGTATTTCCGCTGATTCATTGCCTGACGAATGGTACTGTACTGAGAACACCTGGGATGCTCGGTTTGCAACTTGCTCGGCTGTTGAGGAGAGTTGGGAGTAGATGAGGATGTTGAAAAGGTAACACTCAAATGGTGTGGAACTATATGAGGATAACCTTTAACAACTCTTTGTATTTGTATTTCTCTTTGTGATATACCAAAATCATAATTAACAAGTTAATAAGATCAGACTTTGCGATATGCCACAATCCATGTCATCCATTGCATTCTCATCGAATGGACTGTCGGGACGTATCTCTCTCATTATTAAATCTTCATTGCAATACTCTTCTTCATTATTGGCAGCGGCTGTTATGGATCTATCACCATACTCATCGACATTGTTCATATTGGCACAGCATTGTGGTAGACACACGTTATTATTGTTGGATACGCTCATTGTTTATATGTGGATGTATACAGGGGACGAGATGTATTGAGCGGCGGCGTCGGGCAATATTAGATATGCTACAGGAATGTTATGCCAATGAATGATTGACTATTCACAGTGGTGTAGCGACAAATGATAGATACTCTAGCTCAAATAATGAGGGCATGCCGATAAATCGATACGACGATACATTGCATCTTTATCAACCAAACATATGCCAATCGTTTTATATTACACTACATCAAGCTAAGGTTGAACTTCACAACGACAGAGCCGTTAAAGTAATCTTATACTGACAGCTTCCGATGGGTTTAGAGAATGTCATTGCTTACAAGACAATCATATCGGAAGAGGGGAGGCGGCAAAGTGGCAAAAATGAGATCGAAAAAAATATTGTCTCATAAAAGGAGGTATCCTTAGATTCTACAAACCAAGTAAAGAGTTGAAGGCATAAGGCAGCGCATGCCAATGCTATAACATCCTCTCTCTTCTTGCCGCCGTATCTATCCAACAAACAAACTTACCATGGCACCATACAAACTATCCGAATATGAACAAGCACGTCTCGATAAAATCAAACGCAATGAGTTAAGGCTCAAATCATTAGGTCTTGATGATGCAAAGAAACGAGTCCGAGATGCTTCCCGTAAACGAAAGTCAACAAGTACCAAAACACCAAGTAATAAACGACCACGAAGAGTATCAGCATCACCAACATCACCCACTCGTTCATCACGTCGATTAAAGAAGAAACCAGTACAATATGAACCACTTATGGATGATGATTTAGAAATACAGTTAGCTAGAAAGAAGTTCAAACAAGTGAAGAAACAAACTAGAGTTGCACATACAGCCAATACCAACTTTAAATGTGAAGTACCCAATGGTGTAATTAGTTCACCATTAAGTAAGAAGGAGAAGGAAATAATTGAAAAGAAGATGGAGGGTGATTTTTTGGCCAAGTTTGAGGTAAGTTTGTGATATGTTATATTATGTGTGGGTGCATATATTTATGATATTTGATGTGTATATTATGCCAATACACTGATGTTTATTGCAATACCGTTATTCTAACCACAATCTCATCTTCGACATGTTTTATCCCGCCCTCCATACATATCAAATAGGACTATGTCGATACCGTAGATCCACTATCAGATGGTAACAAACGCAATGTAATGAGACAAGTTACGAAACTTGTCATGGGTGAAGGTATTCGATATGAGAGTAAAGCCTATGGATGGCCAGAGAATTGTTACTTCCTAAAAGGTACGAAAGTTGGCCCTACCGATGATATTCTAAAGTTAATGGACTTAGGTAGAGAGTGTGAAGATAACTGGGGACGTGATCATGGTAAGAGTTGTTGTTGTTGTGTTGTGTTGGTATAATTTTGAAGTGAACTATGCCTCGGTACACTGTGTCCTTTTTGTTCTGTTACCTATTGCAATTATGCATCTAACTCTGATATTCATCCATTATATACTTACATAGGTAATGGCTGGTTACTTAGTCATCCATTGAAGAAGATGTATCAGTTTCAACAGTATCACTTACTTGACAAAGATTAAAAGTATGAAATTGGCACGGTACTGTTGATTGTAGATATTGAAGAATAATTTTATATTTTGAATGAGCACATAAGACGCTTCTGGATAGAGATCTATCCTATTAATTGTAATATTAGAAGTCGGATGGAAGAGCCCAAAGCTTTATTTGACACTAGCAAGGGCAAAGATCATGATGTAGGGCAGAGATCGTAAATATATTGATCTTAAGAATGACTTACCTCTGGTGTACGCCAACTTTTGATCTAGAAAGAGAGAAAAGGGTTGCTGTATACTGGTTATGCAAATTACCGGTTATGCAAATTACCCCTTATTATTATTAACCATTTAGTCTCGTCAAACGTAACATCAATCATATGGTGAGCAATTTATCTTGATTACACCTCCACAATTCACAATTGATGTCATATTCACGCCCAGTCTATCCGATTTTCTCTATTCTACACATCCACCACATTAAGCTTTCTTTCTAATCTTCAAATCTTTGAACCCCGTTAGCCCTCTAGTCTTTACTCTGAACTCTTCTTCTTCTTGCTTGGTCTATATTGACTAATCAATACACAATGATCCCTCTCATATGGTTCCAAAGTCAATTGTTCCAATGGTTTAAAGTTCTCTCCCTGCAATTTATTCACTTCTCGTCGGAATACTGCCTCTGGTGCGGCTGTTGAGTCGATACAACTTGCCTTGATGGCAATTACTGAATGTCCTCCATTCTTAAGAAAGTAATGTGAATTCAATGCCACAATACGAGCTTGATCAGGTTGTGCAATATCCGCAAAGACACAGTCCACCATACCCACCAACATGCGATATTTCAATGGATGACGTGCATCTTCAATAATGGGGATAACATTCGTACGTGCCTTGGCAACATTCAGTAAGTCACGTCCAGGACGGTGTGAGAATTCAACGGCATAAACATTTCCCTTTGGTCCGACAATATCTGATACATGTGAGACTGATGTGCCTGCGGCAGCTCCCAAATATAACACCTTGGAACCAGGTTTAATCCAAATATTATCAACTCCACCTAATACTGCAGCGGCAATCTTAGATCTGAATGGATTCCATACCCTATATTCTACCTTGACAACATTCCCGTCAGGTCCTGGTGGACTTTCGACACTTATCCTCTTCTCGCCGTACACTGCCACACCTGGTGTGCTATTTAATGTAACTAAGGCATCTTCCTTACCACGAGCAATGAATATACCCTCATGTCTGTGTGGTTCGATAACTACCTTGGCACCACCCTTCATTCCACCTCCTCTGCCGCCACGTCCTCCACCTCTGCAAAATAATAATATCATGGGTTGGTTTAGATATGTGTATTGTATAAGATTAAGATTGAATGATGGGTCTCTTAGATATTGACAACCTCGAAAATCTTTCACATGCATTTTAATACGCACCTTCCACCTCGCCCACCTCCTCTCCCGCCACCGCGTCCTCGTCCTCCACCACGCCCTCGTCCTCCATCTCTGCCACCACTGCAGTTTAATATTAGAAAGGGTATTGATTAATATAAAAAAGAAGTACAAAAATATGAGTTTTTACTGAATATCTTTTTTTAAATGTCACATAAAACATTATTGAAAAGAAATACGTACCGTCCTCTTCCTCCCGGTGATCTGCAGTTATATGTTACGGTATCATGTAGATAGAAAGAAGAGTATATTCGAGGATATGAGTATATCGATATGAATATGCTAATTGACACATCAAACATAAAAGTTCATAAGATGTGTACAAAATTGATTTGTACATACCTCCCACCTCTTCCTCCTGGCGATCTACCGCCTCTACCTCTTCCGAATCCTCTACCACTCATGTTTATCGATATGCTACGATTCTGTTAATGCTATGGCGACTGTTGATGTAGCGAGCGATGGTATCAAAACGAGTGGTCGAGAGGTAGTATTATGAAACTTCTTCATTTCAAACAACCTCCGAAAGTTAATGAAGTTATCCTAAAAATCTTTGCTAAGTAACAACAAAAGATTCGACCAGAGTAAGAGGTATGTAAGAGGCCGCCTTGTTAACACAAAGGATAATCAAGTATTCAGGTTGGTATTTATTAGATTGGGTTGACACATATCCTTTTGTCTGCGCTTTTGATTGGCTGTGTGTTTTTATTTTTGACGACTGCAGACGACAAATAAAAATGACATATCTTTTGTGTTCTTCTCTTTGCAATGGTGATATCATATTATTGTCTTTACTAAACTTAGCATTCTAATACCTTTCTTTTGCAATATTAAAGAATACACCACCATGTTATCATCAGCAAGTCGTTTAGGAAGTCGGTATTCAGCTCCCGCTGCTGCCACTGGTGCATTACTTGCTTTGTCGTTATCACCAGCTGTCGTCGAGGCCAAGGCTGAACCAAAAGTGGATGTTTCAGCTGTGAAGAAGAGTATTGCTGATCTTATTGAGGATGATGCTGAACGTAGGGGTGATGGTACCAGTTTAACTGGAACTTTTGTTAGGGTAAGTTGTTGATGTTAAAATTGTTATATATCACACACTTATGACATTACATAGTTATACTCATATTATTCATATTAAATTATAATCTAACATTATTATAATGCACAACAGTTGGCTTGGCATTGTAGTGGTACATACAACAAGGTTGAGAAGACAGGTGGAAGTGATGGTGCTCGAATGAGATTCAATCCAGAAGCAGGTTGGGGCGCTAATGCTGGTTTGGATATCCCTCGTAATGCTCTTGAAAGTGTCAAGGTATGTGCCATGATAATGTTATTTGTCTATTGTGATCTCTGGGTCTCTTTACTTTTGTTCACATCTACATCATATATTCATTAATCGTTTGTTGAAATCTAGGCCAAGCATCCAGAAATCTCGTATGCTGATTTGTATACTTTGGCAGGAGTTGTAGCGGTGGAAGAATCAGGTGGACCAAAGATTCCATTTCGTCTCGGGAGGACTGATGCCGATAGTGGAGAAACATCTCCCAAAGTGTGCCGTCTTCCGGATGCTGACAAGGGCTCGATAAAGGATACTATTCAACATGTCAGGGATGTGTTTTATGGTGAGTTTATATCCTCCTTTTCATGAATGCTGTATGTTGAAATCATATCAATTCTGACTTTACTGATCGATTAATGATGAAAAGGTTACGGCTTTAATGATCGGGAAATTGTAGCTCTATTAGGAGCCCATGCTTTAGGACGTTGCCACACGGAGGCTTCGGGATACTGGGGTCCATGGACCTTTGCGGAAAACACCTTTAGTAACGAGTATTTCCGATTGTTAGTAGAAGAGCGGTGGTCGCCAAAGGTCTCTCATAACGGTAAACCCTGGGAAGGACCTGATCAGTTTGAAGATTCTACTGGCAAGTTAATGATGTTGCCCTCAGACATGGTGCTTATTCAAGATCCAGCATTTAAAAAGGTTGTCGAGTTGTATTCAAAAAATGAGGATGCCTTCTTTAAGGACTTTGCTTCCGCCTTCTCAAGACTACTTGAATTGGGAGTCACCTTGCCATCTCTCAAGCCTTGGTATCAGTTCTGGTAGATGAACAATCACAAACAATCAAAGTACAATCTAGTTAGATCATGATCAAATCAAAAGACTGCGGCTTTGTTGAAGGCTTGTAGATACCTTTAAGTTAGCCAACAAGACACTTCTACTATCTTTCTGCCATCATTTTGCTCCTCCCCTTGAGCTCATACTTGCCATACTTTTGCCACTTTTGTTGTGTTTTGACAAGTTCTTTAGGCTCGGCAATTCTATGCCAAATGTTATGACCTTGTAATAAAGAGGGATAACCAACTTTGCCACTATTGCGGCTCAAGTCTTGCTGCCCATCTTCTTTTCCATCGGTACCGACGCCTCCACACTCATACACTGAGCCATCTAATCCAACAATGAGCGAGTGTACATATCCACATTCAACATCAACTACCTTGAATTCTTCATCCCCTTCAAAAGTAACTTGTTGTGGTATAGTAACATTTCTATTTTCGATACCAAGTCCAAGTCGTCCATCAGCTGCTTTCCCCCAGGCGTAGCATTTCCCTTCTGTCGACACAGCCATGCTGATATCTACTCCGGCACTCATCTGATGGATTCTGATATCATTATTGTCTATGCAAAAGCAGTTGAGTATCGATATTTGCAGCAAACATAGGAACTGTCAAGAAATAAAGTAGCTTACCAAACTCCATGACTTTCATTGGGTACTCTTGACCAATCAAGTCGCCATGCCCAAGTGCTCCACTGGCTCCGCTTCCAAATGTGTAGAGACAACCGTGCTCATCGAGAACCATACTATGCCGATGACCAGAGCAAACACCAACTATTCTAAACCCTTTTAAAGAATCTATCATCATGGGATAGCACTGATTTGATGGATCGTCTAGTGTCTGATGTGACCAAAACTTTTATGAGAGTTCGTACTATCAGCAATCAATCAATACTCACAAATATAATCTTTCATGATCTTACCAGATTTAGAGCATCAAGTTGATGCATTAAATCATTGATCTCTACCCCGTCAGCATTTGCGGCGGCAATGACAGCATCCATTTCTTCAGGAGGCATAGGAGGAGGCCCTGCAGCTGCAGCACCTTGTACGTGACCTTCTTCACCTTCGGGTACCACCATACCTACATCGTTATTATAAGTAAAGTCCGTATATGATCGACCCAAAACGCCAAATCGGCCCAGTCCCCAAGAGAAGACTTCACCCTCTTCAGTAGTAACCAGAGTGTGCCGACAACCACAGCTAATATTTGATACACATTCATCCTCCAGTCCACCTTTAGTGACTTGTTCAGGTAGTAAATGTGGCCTTCTATCTCCTAGGCCCAACTGGCCACAAAATCCTTCTCCCCAAGTATACACATCACCGTCAATAGTGACACAACCTGAATGGAGTTCGCCAGCTGGAAGATTCGCGTTTCACAGTTTATGTGATGAAAGAGAGGAGAAGCATTTTCTATTAGTGCATGTGGGTTGCAAAGGCAATGAAAAAACACACGAGTTCACACAACAAAACAATACAATACAAACGCGGACTTTCCAGAGACACAAATACACTTGGTATCTTTCAAAGCATCGATATATCGAGGTCTTAGACAATCACTTAGCTGTTTCCCTGCATCAAAGCCATGGCCCAACGCTCCATATTGAGCGGTACCAAATGAAAGAACTCGTCCTGTACTCGTGAGTAAAAGAGAATGGGCGACTCTCACCAATCCGCCACCAGCGCTGACTTGAACAATTCGAATACCGTATCCAATCTTCTGCAATAACATCTTCGGTTCTGGTTCATCTTCTCGTTTCCCCTGACCAAGCTGCCCTCTTTTGCCCACTCCCCAAGCAGTACAGCCTGAGCCTCCAGCTCCAGAATGTGTATTACCACCACCGCCTAGTCTCAGAAGTGTATGCTCTGGAGAGCAAGATACAAATCGACCTTGACAGTGTGTCGGGAAAACTCCATGTCTACTACATTGCATTGCTGAGTAACCGATTGTAGCCTCTTCGACAAACCTTGCATATGCAGGATATTCATCACATTCTCCATCTTCTTTACCTGGATTCTTTTTGTTATATTGTTTCATCTTCTTTGATATTAATCTATTTGTTTCTCCTCCACTTGTTAGTGATCTATCCAATATGTCCTTTCATATGATGAATAAAATGTAAGCACACTTTTTCAATCAATCAATCATAATCTCTACCAAAAACTCACCTGTGCTTCTTTCCGACCACTACACAATTGCAATCCACCAACCAAACACATTGATCCACATGATGATTGTTTCCCATCTTCGTCTACTCTCCTCATTAATCTACTACTAATATGTGCAATTCGACATCCACCTAATGTGTTATTTAATGACGTACAGGTACTACCTAGTGCACCAAATTCACAAGCGGGTAGAAACCGTACAATCTTTGCCAATGCATCAATTGGTAAACTCAATAGAGGTAATTTAGTATTGTTTTCTTTGCATTCTTTGAGTTTGGTGTTCAATTCATTGTGATCTAATTTCTTTGTTGTTTGAGAGGTATCATTAATATCGATACCAGCTTCTTTGGCGGCTAACTTTGCGGCCTTGCGTTTAGCAGCACGGTCCTTGGCCTCAAGACGCCGTTGTTCTCGCTCTTCCTTTGTCCTCGCCATTACAAACACCCTATTATCGATGAGATGAATGGTGAAAGAGTGATTGAAGAAAAATCCGACGAGGGGGAGGATACCAAAGGTACCTCAAATCGTTAGAGTAGTGTTGGATACTGGATATCTCCATAGTCGAAAGGAGCTAGCATTTAAGTAGTTGTAAAGAGGTTTACTTGCTTTATGAACTGTTTGAATTATAATGTAAACATCTATAAGATATTCCTCGCCTCAGTCTTCACCTTTCCCATAGATTATACTGTACTTCCTACTTCTTTTCTTTGAATGCTCTTGCCATATTCCTAGTGCCAATGTGTGGTGTCAATGTCAGATTCTTCAACTTTGTACCGTGTACTGGAGAGTAAACAACGCTACCCTTGGCCTTGTTCTTCTTAAACCAATCTTCAATATGTTCACGTTCATATGTGATACCATCAGACGCAACAACAGGATCGTTTGTCATAAGAACAAGACTTATGGGACATACGAGCTCCTCAGGAGGATCATTAAGGTCTGTTGTTGGTGCCTTGTTTCCATTTTCTTCATACTCTGATAAGGCACGTTTGAATACCTTCCGTTTGAACACTTTGACACCAGAACTACCACTACCAACCTTCATTGTATCGTTGTAATAATCGTCGTCACAAACAGCCTCCTTCAAGGCTGTCATAGAGTCAATATACTCCGATTTGACTAGCCAAGTATAGAAATCGTCCACGCTGCCTCTGATACATGCATGTTGTGATCTTAAGAAGATGAGTAGTGGATCATTCTCATTCAAAGTGAAAGTAGAGAGTTCCTTGGATGCTTTGCTTC
>Ga0075439_15363_pt1 | contig 11409 bp, 9 predicted proteins | sample MintriSingleCell_FD_74264 | JGI IMG/M metagenome (GOLD analysis project Ga0075439, IMG submission 74264) | Marine eukaryotic communities from Monterey Bay, USA to study complex ecological interactions - Minidiscus trioculatus JGI Plate_4_G5... | ecosystem: Environmental > Aquatic > Marine >... | reverse complement strand
CTCTCAATAGATGACACGTCGACCATAAGCTTCAATATCGATTTCAAACCTCTCTCTGTAATGTCATTATTCTCCTGCAAATTGAGAGTTTTCAATTTGGTGTTGTGCTTTAATGAAGTGGCGAGTATCTCTATCCCTTCGTCATCTAAACCCGTACAATTTAGGTCAAGTTTAGCCAAAGTTGATCCTTCTTTCTGTAGTAGATTTGATAATGTGATGCATCCCTCTTTGCTAATATTGTTGTTACCATCCAAATCAAGTTTTTGAAGATTTGGTAAGTGGCATGGGTTTAATGCTGATGCATCTGTTATGTTACAACCATAAATGTATAGCTCTCTAATAGACTTTCCATGTAATGCACTAACCAATACTTCAAAGCACTCATTGTTGATATTTTGATTCGATCCCAAGGCAAGTGTAGAAAGATTCGGAGAGTTCTGAAGAAGTGGAATCATACTCCGTACTCCAATCATACCAAAATCATTATCACTTAGAAGGAGTGTTTTCAATGATGTACTTCCTACTAACTCCCTAAACAAGAAAGACATCTTTCCATCTGTGAGATGGCATCCATTCAGGTCAATCTCAACCAAGTGTGTATTGTTTGCAATGTATCGACCGAGTAATGTCCATGCTTGGTCTGTAAACGTCTCTGCATCAAAAGATGACAATGAAAAGTCATCAGTGTCAACATTATTACTCTTGATAAACAAGATGTTACTTAGACAATCATCAGATATACCACTAGGCAGGAAAGCTTGATAAAGTTCCATATTATTGTTTGCCATGTTGTTAATGCTGTTACTCATTACTGGTGTTTTGATAGCGGCGTGAAAATCAAACAGCGCCCGATTCCTCCACAATAATATCAGTACTAAATATCCTTTTCTAATGGTAATATTAGTTGGTATCGAAGATGCGTCTACAAAGTGTATGAGACAATAGTATTAAGGGCACAAGATGTGTACTTTTTGCAATTACTATGTGTACTTTTTGCAATTTGCAGTATCTTTTCGAAGGTTTTATGTCGGGGACGAAGAGATATGAACCTAAAGACTGAATCACTATTTAAACTAGATCAGCCAGCCAGTTCTCTGCTCTAGGATGCCTGCCGTCCATTATCCTCAATCTTATAGTAAAGGGGGAGATGATACCGTTCTGGCAGACAGCTAGCGTAGCTAAACTCACTCTGCACTTGCAAAGTCTATAGCCGTTCAGTCGCCAAAATAGGAGGTTCACTCATTTTTCTCGATGAGAGAAGAATGAGAGAGCAGTGATAGCGGCTTAGAGGAGCGGCCTTCAAGAAGAGAATAATGATCACGCAATGTACTGAATGGTATTACAAATAAAATATATATCATTTTATTATCAGGTATCATATAGCGGAAGCATCGTTGCAAATCACAATATCTTATCCCCCAAAGTCAAAACTCAACATACATAAAATTCTATTAAGATGAGTTCCTCTCTTGATAGAGTAAATAATATTGACGTTGGTACACCGCCATATCCTCAAGAATGGGAGACATTTAGATTTCATTTTCACAACTTCAAAGCTAAAATGCAGAAGAATCGCGGGGACGGTATCGAGTCTCAAAAGTTTGATTGCTGTGGCACAAAGTGGTACGTTGACATACGAGTAATGCCAAATCTAAATGATGACAGTTCAGATAGCGATGAATCTGATAATGATAATGACGATGATTCCGATGATATTAGTATTTCATTATGGAAAGTCGACAGGTCCATCTCGATCAACTTAGACTATAAAGCTATTATCAAAGACTTAGACGGCGGGTACGTATTGAATCAAGAAAGATGTTCGCAATTCGAACTAGGCCATCACGGGAGAAACATTATGTGGAAACAACCGCCTATCAAACTTTCATATCTGATTGATCCGTCAAACAATATCCTAGTGGATGGTACCTTGACTATTGAATTATCAATGAAACTGCACACCCCGAACCCTTCTACACGTCCCTGCAAGCAGTTCATCCCAACAAATCCAATCAATAATCTAATGCCAAGCATGTTCAATAATGAGGAGACTGCTGATGTTCTATTCGAAGTTAGTCCAGAAGAAGAATCAAGTGATATATCTACCAGGAAAAGTAAAAAGGCAAAGGTATCACCAGTTAGATTCTACGCCCATCGTTGTATTCTAAAGCTATGTGCCCCACAATTGGCTGATCTATGTGAAAGTTCGGGCGATAAATTATCTCCTATTCCAATCTCAAACGTCAAACCCAATATTTTCCATCATCTGCTACATTATACATACGGCGGCAAGATAACAATTAATGAATTCAAACAACATGCAAAAGATATCATTAATGCATCAGATATGTATGGAATTACTAATCTCAAGTTAGAGGCGGAAGTTTGGTATAACAAATGCTTGACATTATCTCCCGAGAATGTAATGGAGGAATTACATTATGCCGAATCTAAAAACTTGGCATTATTAAAAGAGATGGTAATGGATTATTTAGTTGAGAATTCAACTCAGATTATTAATAAGGTATCATTGGATAATGCACCCGAGTCTTCTAGCCTGATCAGAGATATGCTAACTGCAATCTCAATGAGGAGAAATGATAATAATACAATTGCTGAGAGTAGTGCAAGTAGTACAGATGATGATACTAATCATCAAAAGTATAGAACCATGAGGGTTAGTGCATTAAGGAGGAATTTACATGATAGGGGATTGGGTGTGGATGGATCACGTGAGGTATTGGTTGCTGCTCTTGAAAAGTCGGAACAGGTCGAGGACGAGAATGGGAAGGTATCAGCAGAATAGCAATACAATGAGGCATGTTAGTAAAACTAGATAACAAACACAATTAGTATACAAACAAACGAGTTGGGACTTAACTACAATTTGCTGACTGTCTACCTTACTTTCTTCCCTAGCTCCTCTCCCCACTACCACCTTCATCCCCATCAACTACTGCTTGTTTTCTATCCCCCAACTTTGCTAATTCCAGTCTTCTCTCCATGGCAGCATTTTGGGCAATAAGAGGAGCCATTTCTTTAGCAAGGGCATCGATGCGGGCCTTATTGCTCTCCATTATACTTCTCATCATCGCCTCTCTATCTATATATAATAAGAGTAAGAGCTCGGGTGCCATCGGTAGAAGAGCCGCATATAGCTCACTTTGGCCATGTTCCTCCCCAATCAACGCAAGGATATTGGGTAGAAGAATAGGCTCAATGTCGGCAAAGGGATTACTGGAGTGTTCAATACCTTGTATACTACACAAATTCTTCCTTGTTGTACTGTTTAGTTGGTATTTGATAACTTTTAAACGTCCAATAGATTTGGGATTACCTCCGTGTTCATTCAAAGCGCTTGCCTCATAAACTCTATCGAGCACATCATTCCTCAAATATTGACCCACACAACAGCTTTTCAATGTATGGTTGGAATTATATGTGTTCTCAATTGATGATACATCAACTAAAAGCTTCAAGAATGCCCTATAACACCTCTCTATGCCCTTATTATTCCTCAGGTCGAGCGTTTTTAATGTCGTGTTGTGTTTGAGGGAGGTTGCAATAATCTCAGCTTCCTCATCCCCTATATTCGTATGCGCTAGTAGCAAAGCTGTCAGAGTTGACCCTTCTTTCTTTAGTAAGTTTGATAGTATGATACATCCATCTCGACCAATATTGTTGTGACCCAAGTCGAGTCTTTGAAGATTTGGTAGTGTGTCAGTATCTAATGCCGATATATTATGTATACTATTGTCACTCAAGTTCAAGGTTTGTAGATTTGGTAGATTGTATACTTCTAACGATGAAATATCTGTAACGTTGCAATTGTGGCAGTGTAAGTGTGTCACAGATTTGCCATCTAATCTTTGAACTAATAGCTCAATTGAAGTGGATTGTCCTTAGTATTTAAACTTGTTAGTGTTAATTAGGCTTAGTTGTATGCACGAAGTGCATTCTTTCTCCAACTACTGTATGACTGAATAGATTTCTTTGTAAAGTCTCTTTCGATCTTGCTGTATCTGGCATCTTCTTTCCTTTTAATACCTTTCTCGTCTGCCACTCTGTCCTGATTTACACTCCGAGCCTTATGAGTGACTTTCTTCATTGGTAGTAGAGCTGAAAGAGTTTCATTGAGCATGAAGATAAGACCATGTTGTTTTATCATCTCTGACGGACCGCAATTCTTCTTCCCGCAATGATCTTTGTCTATATCGAAGTACTCTTTTGGGGGTAGATTGTACAGTGCTGCATATTCATCTTTCAGATCTTCATCAGGATCGAACTTGCACATAGAACATATGAGATAATCCAACATCAATTTGTAGGTCCGATTCCTTGAATCTGCAACCTCATACCTGTTCTCATTATTACTTCCTTCACAAGCATTGATCCAGTTAGCATTCTTTCTAGTGAAGTCATCTGCATCTAATCCGAAATAGAAGACAAAGAATGCTCGGATTGTATCCATATCAAATGGTTGTTCTTGAGTTTCTGAGAATGCACCCACATAGTGTAGGCTACAAATGAGAAACATGAGTTTGATGGGAACTAGGAACTTCTCTCTTTCAATTTTCGACATGCTAATGAACTGTCCAATGTTTTCCAGTATATTTCCATCACCGACGATTACTTCCTGTTTGATATTCAAGGTATAAAAGTACTTAGACTCTTGCAATACAAGTAAATTCCATTTGAAACAATAGCACTTACCGATGGTGTCATGTATGCACTTCTATCTTGTAGAGGAAGTTTCATAAACCGGATATGCTTGTTTGCTTCGTCCTGTCCTCGAAGAGAGTGAGATTGTTCATCCCTTTTGTGCTCACTTCCACTTTTGACTAACATCTTGAACTTGATAACCTCCTCTAGTAGTGCATGCGCTCCTTCCTTCCTCGCAACTTCACTTGGGTGGAGGTCCTTATCTTCACTTTCAACGTGATCAATATCATATGAACTAGACGACTCGGATGCATAATCCGTTATGTCTGGCCTACCAACAAGCTTGAAGTAATCCAGGGTGAATTTGCCCATAGAATCTTTCCAATACTGTGACTGAAACTTGTCCAATGTGAAGTAAGGTGCAAAGTCATTCCACTCTATAATTGATTGAAACTGTGGGAGTTCCTCTGGGTGATCTCGCCTAAGCAGCTCAAGTAGATCCATAAAGTCCATCTTAAATTGAGCGTATGCTTCTGGTGTTCTCTGGTTTGGCCTTCCACTGAGGGTAGTACGGATCTCATCGATTAGATCTATGATGGCAATAGAAGCTGGCAACTTTAGTTTGGCCACATACTCTTTGTTCTCATTTGTTTGATTGGCCAACTTAAAAGGGAAAGGGAGTTAGTATTGACAATAGCCTATCATATCATTAAAGTTGGCATATCACATCATTATAACATACCTTTGCTTTTACTTGTTCGATTTCATTATCGATTCTCTCCTTGCTGTTGGCATAATTATGATTGAGCACGGCTCTTGCTTTCATCTTGGCACTCTCGGTATGGTCACGCCGAGTCTCATCCTCTTGATCAAGCATAGGTTCGATTATATCCTTGGGATAGCCAATCATATATAGAAACCGTTGTAGACTTTCTTGTTTTACCTCGGTGGGTATGCTCATTAATTGGTGAGTCTCATAGACTTGATGATACTCGACTGGTGTACAATGCATGATCAAACTTGGACAGTGAATAAACAAGGCCAAGAAGAGTGAATTGATAAGAGCATTTCTCTCTACCAATTTGAAACGATCTTTCAGTTCTTGAGTGGAATTCCGTGGTGGATCCAAACTGCTATCTTTGACAATGTTTCCATTTTCACCTGCCTCAGTATACAGAGTTTTCAAAGGAAGTGCCAAAGGAAAGGATCGTACATCTATTGTGTGGTGCTTCTTAGAGACATAATCCGGTAGCAAATCAGTGACAGTAACATCTTGCTTGCCGCCTTCTTGTGGATCAACTATCCAATGACCAGTTTCTGCATTAATCAAGTTCTTTAATGGTACTCTTCTTCCGTTATTGTCAGTGTATATACTTGACAACCCTTGATTCCATGCAACATTGAGTTCAACCTTTCCGTAGTTCTCCACTGTTCTCCACTGGTATCCACCCGATGCATTTACTGCAACTGTTAGCTTTGCCCATGAGATCTTGTTGTCATTCTCTCTACGAATCCTCAACGCGGCGTCAAAATCTGCTAGTGTCGGTCCAGTCGTCTGTTCGTTCTCTTCTTCATCCGCCGGTGGTACATCATCATCATCCTCGTCGCAATAGTGACATGATTGTGTACCATAATCATAACAAGTTAGTGTGCAGACCCATTTACGACATTTCATACACTGCTCCTTTTCATCTAAACATCGATTTGTACACCACCAAGTCCCACAGTATATATCCTCTGTTATATTGGCATTATCAATGGCGGCATAATTGACGGGATGTGTAAATAAACTCGATACATAATCGAAGGTATCGTTATTGTTGTACTCAAATAACGATGTTAGTACCTCTCTAGCCATAACGACATGCTCATTGACATCAAAGATGTCGGTAGTAGATCCAACCAACTCGATGTGAACATGTGCGGCCTCATTCAACTTACACATGATATTATCAGCTAAGAGAACAACCTGTTCGGGGCTTGGGGTAAGACGAAGTAAAGATGATGCTTCTTGGGATAATCTAACAAGCCTCTTACAATGATGATTGAATAGATTAACAGCATGCTCTTGACCAGGAGGGATTATACCGACCTCCATTCTTGACCTTACAACTTCTTCCCCGTCTTGATTACCAATAATGGTAATGATTGAGAAAGGCCCTCTAAGAGGTGTGTACGAGTCCATCAATTGGTGGCCATTGAGTCTCACACAAGGATGAGTTACCAAAAAGAAATGTTGTGCACTGGTCTCGGTGTCAGGAGCAGCAACGATTTCTACTGGAGTATCATGTAGAGGCGAAATATTGAATGTCTCATCCGATATGAGATCTCTTTGGTTCCACTCGGGTGTTTCGATACTGCCATCTAATCGACCCTTTGCTTCTTGCAAGTATGAGTCCGACGTGATATGATATTCGATACCGATACCTATATATGGATAAGATGATTGGCAATATGTTATATTAGCAGAGAATGTAATTATATATGCACACCAAAACAAATCATATCAACTAAACAACTTACCAACACGCCGATCGATTGCCTCATGACGTTTACAACTCTCCAACTCGGTCGTTTCAACAACCTGAGAACACATGTCTTTCAAATGTTTCGACACCTCACTGTGTCTAAAGGAATCACTACTGTAGGTGAAATCAGATCCATCACTCTTCTCAAATTCACAGTCATTACATAATTCATCCTCGTTAATACACTCATCACAAACGACTTCCCCACATTTGATACAAGTGTTTCGATTCGAGGAGTGTAGAAAATTGATACAATCTCCACCGGCACATATCTTGTATTCTTCTTTCTCGTCGTCATCAACTTCCATATCGTCATTATCGTCATCTTCCATATATTCATCACTGGCATCGGTATCATCCGTATCTGTATTACCAGGATCATCTGTAAGATCAACATTGTATGGTTCAACAATGAGTTGTTGCCTTAATCGTTCTCCTCGAACCAAAGCTTGAATCATAATAGCTGCCGCGACACAACGAGCTAAATAAGATCTTGTACGGAAACCTCGAATACGAGCTTGAATCTTAGTCACCGTCCAATAACGAATTAACGAAACCAAGGTAGTAACCTTCCGACTGAACTGTATACTAGCATGAAGCATTAGACTTAATGCCTTTCCTACCTCTAATTGGATCTTCTCGTTCTGTGTGTATTATATATATATGAATGATGTGAATAAGGATATACAGGGTATGGAATAGATCAGTTAACAATTCATACCACTTACTTGATTTCTTGTTACGGCACCTCGAATACGAGCTTGAATAGTAGTAGCTGCTGCAGCTGCTACAGCACGGCGAGTTAAAACAGATCTTGTTCGGATACCTCGAACCAACGCTTGAATACGAGCTCGAATCACAGTAGCCGCCGCGGCACAACGAGCTAAATAAGATCTTGTACGGACACCTCGAATACGAGCTTGAATCATAATAGCCAAGCTAATAGCTGCCGCTTCCTCACTCTGTGTATGTGTGCATATGATATGTACAAAAGATGAATGAGTGGTATACAAGGTATCGGAAGGTTACAAGGTATCGAATGTAACATAATAAGATCATACTTACCGGACTCATTTCCCCTGCATCCTCTACATCCCCACCAACAATATTTAGATCTCCAATACCACTAACCAACGAATTGTCATCCTGTTCCTCATCTGCCGTACTACCCTCGTCTGCTTCAATATCACTAGACGAACCACCAGACGAACCACTACTACTTGAATCTCCATCCCCACCATCACCTGTTTCATTACTTTGCTGTGTACGATGACGATGTTTATATGCAACCATACTACCACCGGTAAACGACATTCGAGACAGTGGTGATGAAACCCCCCGTGCCTGGTTGGTATTAGATTCAGATGGAGATCTAACTGATCCCTCTACCACATCATCTGCTTCCGTATCTTTATTCCCTTCATTAGCATCCACCTCGGTTGTAGTTGTTGTTTGCATTTCCTCTTCTAGATTTATATCATTGTCAATACTACCTTGGGCAGTTGTGTTATTAGGCGGCGTGGTTGTATTATCTGATTCATTGTTATTACCTCCCTCAGCATTTGCGGCAGTACCCAATCCCTCTTCTAACACATTCATATCACTATTAGTAGTATTATCACCCTCATCATTAACTACCCCAGCCATTGGTAATGCTGGATCCTCAGTAATACCACCCCTACGACGAGCGCGTACTACCAATGCACGAGCCTCACGCTGCCTCCTTAGATAATTGGTATGACGATTTTGAGGGACAGGAGGACCACCTCTTTCTATGTCATCCAAACGATATTGTGCACGTTGTCGGTTAACTGCACCATCTTGCCGTATTCGTCTCCGTCGTAAATGTCTAGGAATGTTAAATACATCCACCAGCCTCCCCCAAAAATTGGAACTACGACCTCCATTATTACCCCCACCACTCATTAATACCAATAATGAACTAATACTAAAGAATATAATAATAGTACCAATCCAACCTAATCCCAATCCCAATTCCATTACTTGTTGTGCTGGTACTGTCTCTGCCTTTGCAGGTACCACCATAGGAAACGAAAGTAATATTGATACTGCTGATGTTGAAGATGATTTTGTAATAGTTGTTTTTGGTTTGATTTGTTGGCGTGTGGTATTAGTACCCTCCAAACTAACACCATCGGCACCAATACGTCGTTCATGTAGTAGTTCATCACCACCACTAGCAACACGTGACGATGTACCATTTGGTGGAGAAGGACGATCATTATTATTTGTAGTAATTGTTGTTATTGTATTAATTGATGGGGGAGTTGGGGAGACAGTAGTTGTTGTTGAATTATTATTTGCAACACCCTCAAAACTATCATCATCGGCATTGCATTGTTTGTTGAGTAGCGAAGCTGCCCTACTATCACGGATGGCATCTTCTTTAACAGTCATTATATCAATCGATAAGCAGATACGATTTGCTTGTGATAGGTGGTTATTTGGTTGGATTTGCTATTAAACATCTATTCTGATTCGTGGGGCTTAACTAAAGTATCCATTATGTCTGGTATCCAGGAGATGCATAGCAAACTTTCGAAGTCCATGTCAGTGGTTGTTTTTAATCAATTAACACGACGATGTACTGCTATATTGTCAATGCCTGCCGGCGGCCCCTACCGGGAGTGTCTACGACGTTCGCCTAGCGGCGGGCCAGTTCACAACTCGGAATTAATGTTCCTATTTCTTCCAAAGCTTATTTGTGATAGATTTGGGGAATCCTCGAAGAATGGAATCATACTCCTTAATCCTTCTATACCAAATAGATTATAGAAATCAAAATCTAATATTTCTAACGAAAAACTGCTGGTTAAAGTTCTGAATAATGAGGATATTTGTTGATCGGTTAGGCCGCAGTTGCGTATTACCAACTCAGACAAGTTGTTATTATTTGCAATATATCGACCGAGCAACTCCCATGCCCGATCTGTAAATTGCACCACATCACGGGAGTCTAAATTACAACGTGTTGATACATTACTATTGTTCTTGATTCGATATATCTTTTCTCTGCAATACTTGGAGATGCCAGTATGCTCCCCAAAAGCTTGGTTAAATTTTTCATCCTCAGACATCGGGTTAAAGTCAATAACTGGATTGCAAATCGGCCTGCCTCGCATAATTTGTAACAATACAAACTGATTCTACTAAATTACCGTGATAATACAGTCTTGCCTTGGTGGTTTGAGGAGATGTCGGTGGAGCGTTGGGCGTGTGGTAGTGGAGATAAGTAAAGTTGCACAAGATGTGTCTTTTTTGCAATAGATACGTTTAGCTATATTTAGAGACGGTTTTATGTCGGGGATCAAATGATGATATGATGAGAATAATAAAGCCCAATACAACTATACTTCAGATATCTATTCTATATTCTCTTGGGGAGCACCATATCAACTTTTAGTAGGCAGGTAGGGTGAGATTAGCGTTTGATCGCCATTATCAAATCACTGTCATTGAGTGAGGACTCCTATTAGTCTCTTCACGTCCTCTTTGGCCATCACATACTGGGCACGATATCAAACCATCATATTCGACAGCTCTCTAAATACTATATTTTATCGTCGTCCGCTATTGACAATATTCACCGCCGGAAACGCCCAATAGATTCGATAGAAAAAGTGCTCACATCATATGCACAAAAATTATAACTCTCCTCCTCTTTTGATACACAATACACCTTATTGATACCTACATTCAAATAGGTATTATATGCAAAACATCATGATAACTTGTGCAAATTGCGGTAAGGGTGAAGAGGACGATGCCAATACTAAACTCAAGGCATGCACGGCATGTAATCTAGTCAAGTATTGCAATAGAGAATGTCAAATTGCTCATCGCCCAAAACACAAGAAGGAATGTAAAAAGCGTGCTGCCGAGATATACGATGAGAAGTTATTTAAACAGCCACCGCCGTTAGATGATTGTCAAATATGCTTTATACGGTTACCATCTTTGGAGTCGGAACAGACATATCAAGCATGCTGTGGAAAGATGTTTTGTAGCGGTTGTCTATGTTCTGTAAAGGCAATGGATGGCGTCGATAAATGTCCCTTCTGTAGAATTCCAATGCCTGTCAAAATGGAGGGGATAATTGAAAGGTATAGAAAACGTATGGGATTAGACGACGGAGATGCAATATACAATCTAGGGTATTTCTATGCCGAAGGGCGTCACGGATTGACGCAAGATTATA
>Ga0075439_15746_pt1 | contig 11417 bp, 8 predicted proteins | sample MintriSingleCell_FD_74264 | JGI IMG/M metagenome (GOLD analysis project Ga0075439, IMG submission 74264) | Marine eukaryotic communities from Monterey Bay, USA to study complex ecological interactions - Minidiscus trioculatus JGI Plate_4_G5... | ecosystem: Environmental > Aquatic > Marine >... | reverse complement strand
AGGTGAAGATAAATTAACATCTCCATTAATCTGATCCAATGCTAATGATGAATTTAAACTTGTATTGTTTATAGTAGGATTAAGAGGCTGGTGTTGACTGTCATGAGACGCAGAAGGTGAGATAAACCAGTCATATAAAACTGATTGAACTATTGTCGGATCGCTGACATAAATAGTGCCATTAACGATAGAAGCACCTCCTCGACCTGCAATAGATCGGCGCCATTGATCTAGACTATTCCCCATATCAGTGTGCTATGAGAGGGTACCTATGGTAGTTTGGCAGGGGCCACTCCAATCCACTAAACTTCTTTTAATTTACTTATTACTGTAGTTTGTCGATGTGTTCAAAGGATACCCACGAAACCCAAAATTGAGGTGATACTCAAGATCATTCAGTCTAAGATCATCAGGTAGGTGATTGATGATGGAAATAAAGTAGTGATGCAATACAATTGATTAGTTTATTGGTGTTTTAATATTATTCTAACGGCTTATATAGATTTTACTGTATCGTAACAATATAATACAATTAACAACAACTCTAACTAGGTAAACACAACAACACCCAATCACCAATCATCTAGAGTTTAAACCAAATTCTGGTCAACCTCGTGGAGTTGGTAGACATCCACATCGAGGTTTTGAAACAGTAACCATTGCATTTCAAGGAGAAGTCGAGCATGCTGATTCAATGGGTAATAGAGATACTATTAAAGCTGGTGATGTCCAATGGATGGTAAGTACAAGAAAGATATGAACATATAATTTATGAATCTACATGTGCTCATATTCATATCTACATCATCATATATACTAGACTGCTGGAAGAGGTATCATTCATCAGGAGTTTCACAGTAATGAATTCTCAAAGAAAGGAGGAGTCTTTGAGATGTGTCAGCTCTGGAAAGTGCGCGTTTGGTATTGTTTTGTTATTGAATTCGTGTGTTCAATATGAAGTCTTGGCGATGTAGACACTTCATTTGAAAGAATGTCTTTATTTGATTGCCTTTGCAACCCATATGTACTAACAGAAGTTACTATCATCTCTCTTCATCTTCATAAACTGTGAAACGTGCATCTTCCAGGGTAAACCTACCAAAGAAGGATAAGATGACAATGCCGGGGTATCAACCGATTGTAGATTCGGATATACCATCAGTAGATATATTTGCAAAAACAGATAACGGAGATTCATGCAATGTCGATGCAGTTGGAAAGGTAAGAGTTGTTGCCGGGTCATTTCAAGGAATTAAGGGACAGGCATCTACCTTTTCTCCAGTTGAACTATGGGATGTATCAATCAATGAACCATCAACTGTAGAGCTTCCTTTTCCAGATAACTACAACTGTATATTGTTTGTACGTCGAGGAAAGATTGATGTTATTGGAAGTGATGAGAAGAAGAAGCACGTCGGAGCCCAAGCGGTTGCCATCATGGAAAAGAGCGGAGGAAGTACAGTTCGTATCGAATCGGGAGAAGCAGATACCAGTGTGTTGATAATGGGAGGGCAGCCCTTGAATGAACCAATTGCAGCAAGAGGGCCCTTTGTGATGAATACTTTTGACGAGATAATGCAAGCAAACAGAGATTACCAAACTGGGAACTTTGGTACATGAGACAAAGTGGCAACTTCATTGCATGAGAAGAATGCATCAGGGTTTCCCTGAATACATAGTCTTGCTACTAATTGACAGGCTTTGATACCTCGTTCATTTCTATACTATTTAAGCATAAGAATATGTACATATTAAAGCCATACATAGGATCTAGACGGACTTGCTTCCTCTATTAACAATCAATTCCCTCTATTAACGCCGTATCACAACTCATTGGCTTAGATACGGAAATATACCGTATCTGTAAGGCGACGGCAACTAACTCACTAAATTGTTTGCTAATGCTTGCAACTACTTAGTAATTGGATAATTGCCGCCCAAATATGCGTGTAGACATCACAATAAAGCTTTCATAGAGATAGATAATAACTGCAATCTATTGCATAAGTTCCTTATTTTTGGACTGAAGTTGAAGGACATACAACAAGAAATACAACCACAAAAAAAGTATTATCATGAATCAAGTAAAACGAATGCAAGGCAGATATGGTGGAGGTGTCAATAGTAGTGAGGTATTAGATGGGCCACCTCGAGGTATGAGAAAGCCAATTGAACCAGAATAGTGAGGTATTAGATGGGCCACCTCGAGGTATGAGAAAGCCAATTGAACCAGAATCTTCTGCTGATAATGATGGTTATAATGTTAGTACTCCTAATGATTACGAACCTGAAGCTTCTGTTGAAGATGAAGTAAAGGCAGATGATGCAGTATTAGATTTAGCAGAACTTGAACAATTGCAAGAGGAGGCTGAGAGGATGAAGGGATTGGGTAATAAACATATGGCAGCTCAGGTGAGCTTGATTCATACTGTGTATATCTGGTTATTTGTTTGTTATTGAGAGCACTGTTATGTATTTTTTTGCTTACATCATATGCACATTATTTCTCATAGGAATATACAAGAGCATATAATGCCTACTCAGCAGCTTTGCAACTATCTCCTGTTGGTCCATCCTCGCATGTCTTTCTATCCAATCGTGCAGCCTCTTTGTTATCATTGAAACGATACTCAGCTGCCGCAGTAGATGCTCGTCGAGCAGTTGCTTTGGCCCCAACTTTTGGAAAAGCTCATGCTCGATTGGGACAAGCCCTGTACTTCTTAAAACAGTATAAAGGTGCAGTTGAGGCATATGAGGATGCATTAAAGTTTGAAGAAGAAGATGGAAATGGAGGGAATAGTGCTGTAACACGTGCCTACTTGCAAAAAGCAAAGGAGAAATTAGCAAAGCAGGAGGAGAAGGAAAGGAGGAAGCAACAACTTGCAGGCGGCGATTCACCAGGTGGCGGCGGAGATGAAAGTACATTGGCTGGAGAGGAAAGTATTAACCCAACAATTGCATACTCAGTCGCCACTGAAGCGGATCAAAACAAACATGGCGTGGCAGGTGGAATGCGAGGAAGTTCGCAGCGCGTTAGTGCAGTGGCTGCAGGGGAAACAGCTGTCAATGGTCTACAAAAGATGGCAATTAAAGAAGATGAAGAGAACGATGATCAAAATCACAGCAAACCTCCAATGGGCAGTTTGACCACAGGTCCAATGGGAGGACCTGCACAACAAAAGCCAGAGGGGGAGCGACGTTCTGTACCACCACCACAATCCTCTGCTGCACCACAAGATGATGAACCCGATCCAGACTTTAGCGCGTTAGTGCAGTTGCTGCAGGAGAAACAGCTATCAATGGTTTACAAAAGATGGCAATTAAAGAAGATGAAGAGAACGATGATCAAAATCACAGTAAACCTCCAATGGGTAGTTTAACCACAGGTCCAATGGGAGGACCAGCACAGCAAAAGCCTGAGGGGGAAAGACGTTCTGTACCACCACCACAATCCTCTACCGCACCACAAGATGATGAACCCGATCCAGACTTCGATGAGGCATTACGCTTACAACGTCGGGCTACACACTTCCTCACATCTAAGCAATATAAAATTGCAGTAGATGAATTCTCTTCGGCACTATTTCTTGTACCGGATGATCCAGTATTAACTCCACAATTGCATGTTGGACGGGCACATGCCTTGAATGGACAGGAAAGATTCGAAAGTGCCAAGAATGATGCAATAATGGCATTAAAACATATTCTAAGAGATAGAGATGAAGATGTCAGTGCAGCTGAAGCTTACTCTGTCTTGGGGAAGAGTTTGTACTACTCTAAAGATTATCAAGGATCAATTGAGGCACTAGAAGAGTGTGAACGAATTTGGAAGGATAATGGAGGAAAGTTGAGTGTATTTGATGAGGCATATCTAGATCAATGTCGAGAGGCATTGGATGCAGGACTAGGCGCTGATGTCGATGATGGGAAGAGTATCATTAGTCATCATACTGTGAAGAGTGTTGTAACTTGCATGAAGGAGGGTAGAAGTGTATCGAACATTCCAAAGCTCAAGCCTCCTAGATTTGTGTCAAGAGAGAAGGCTCTCCAAACAGTTCCCAACCTACCACCTCCGCCTAAAAGTTGGCCTCTACAGTCTCCTACATCACCAACATCTATATCAAGTGGACCCGAACGTACAGTAACTTTCCTTTCCGATGCCATGGGGATCAAACTAAATCGTAGCACAGACGGTCTCGTACGTGTCATGTCTGTTGCCAACCTACCACTTGGATCACCAATCCTGAGGAAGGGAGATGTTTATGCCGGCGACTTGGTACGAGAGGCTGGAGGAGTCGACTTACGTCGCCCAATCACAGCAACAATGTGGGGAGATACAGTTGCATTAATTAAGATGGCACCTAGGCCGCTAAAGCTTATTGTTGCAGAGGAAGTGTCAGGATTCGACCGCACTAGTACAATCCCAAAGACATATGATACTTTACCAACTATATCCACCGGTCCCGAACGGATTGTAACTTTCACAGCAGAGACAATGGGGATTAAACTCAATCGAGGCACTGATGGGATAGTACGTGTTCTATCTGTTGTAAATTTCCCACCTGGATCACCCAATGAAAGGCAAGGCGAGATTAACGCTGGTGATTTAGTTCGAGAAGCGGGTGGCGTTGACTTACGAAGACCTATTGACTCTAAAATGTGGGAGGACACCTGTGAAATGATTAAGAATTCACGACCAATACAATTCATTGTTGCCAAGGAGCTTGGTGCAAATGCTTCTGCTGAAATCTAATTGTGAATGTCGTGTTAAGTAGTATGTGTTGTGATTGATGTTAGGTAGGGCGGGTGATCAATGTTAATGTGATGTAAAGATGTATTGAATTAAGAGGCTGGTGAGGCCATATTTTGAACAACAGACAATAGCTCTAAATGAGAATATATATCAAGAGTTTCAAGTAATACTTTGTAGCTAGCTATGTTCTATGTTGATAGCACCTGATAGCACTCATTGCATCATTGACCAATTCTTCAAATGGTGGTTTCAAGTGACAGCCGGTATCTTTTGGAGTTGAGTGGCATTGAGAGATTTCCGTGTTGAGATGAGCTTTCCTTTGATTTTGATTGAATTGAGTTGTCTGTTGCTGCAGCTAATCCTCCAATTATTGCAGTAGTATCAGTATTAATTATTAATATGGATGCTAATATAGAGGATGTCGATAATTCAGTGGCTGATGCTGTGGCGGTGGAGGGTGAGGATACTATACCAAATACTTCATCACTTGAAAATGATAAAATAGTGGAACTGCAAGATGATGATAATAATAATACCTCTGATACTATTGAAGCAATAGAACATGATGAAAAAGACGATACAGAATTAGATAATAATGCCCTTGAGACTGAGATCCTAGCTGATGATACTGCCGCCGATACATCAAACATACAAAATACACAAGATGTATCAAATCATGGTGATAACGAAGGTGGTGATATTGTTATACCAACAGAAGGTATTAATGAAAAGACCGATGCCCAAGTAACGAATGCTCAAGATGTATCAAATGAAGACAATAACAACAATTTAGAAGTTGAAACAGTAAAAGTAAAAGATCAAGGGATTGAGAGTGATGATGCGCAAGAATTAGCGACGGCAGATACAAATTCAGAGGTTTCTGAAATAGAACAGCCAGCCGATACTCGTATTGAAGACGATGAAGGTGTAGCTGAGATGGAAGAAGATAATACTGCAATACTTAATGCAGATTCTAATTCAGAAGTGTCTGCTATCAATGACGAGCCAGTGGCAACTGAAAAGAGTTTGGAAATAGATACTCAACAAAGTTTATCTTCGCCAATATCATTACCACCACCACCCATCAGAGTTAAAATGGTTCAAGCTAAAACAGAAGATGGGGGTATAATAAAAGTACCCAAGTATGAAAAGGATATGAAGGTACAACATAAAAGCTCCTCGGGTATTCAAGGGTGTACGATATTAGATGTTCATCTTGATGACCTGTTGGTGCCATATTATACAATAAGGTTAGACGATGGAAAGGAGAAACAAACAGACAATGCACACATTGTACTGGATGAGAATGTAAATAATGAAGATGAGGTTTCACATCCATCTATGGACGATGAAGCAAAGGAACATTTAGATCGTCAAATACAGTTTGTTGCAACACAAGAGAATGAAGAGAAAGCTTCCAATGAATTATTGGACCGTGAAATCCTGTTTGATGATGGCAGTATTATCAACATTCAAGCATTTAATGCTGCATCTGATGAGACATTGAGTTTCACTGCCCCTGTACTGCGTGTGTCAGCTGGAAGGTATTTCTGGTCAGCCGATGTGTATGAAAAGCGCATACTTGCAATCTACAAGAATCCCGATGTCATCTTGGTACTGAGACTTCCAAAGGATAGACAGGAAGTACAACGTCTTGGAGGAAATCTTAAGGCAAAAGAACTAAGTTCATTTCTTGTTGCTGAGAATGTATCGAATCCAATGGCCTGCAAAATCCGCTTATCACAACTTACCAACGCAACTTCTGTTCCAACGAAAAAGTCGACTGAGCAAGGATTGCGGAGCAGTATGAATGAAATCGTGGCAAATCAGAATGATATCAATCGGCGTTTCTCCCTCCTGACTGTTTTGATGATATTGAATATACAAGCGAGAAGTCGTTGAATGATACACACCGGTGTGAAGATGCAATAATCTCTGCGCTCGTTAATTCACACCTTTCGGGTGGCGCATCACCTGACGACACTTGGAAACATCAGGTGATACTAGGTACTCTTCATTCCTATGTGATTTCAGGCAATGAGCACACATTAAAGGAGTCGTTATCAAGTGCTTTGGCTATTCAACAACAAAGTGGTTCTGGTGGCGGAATTAACAAAATTGATCCTAGTATTATTGATCTGAAAGATGACAGTGGGAAAACAGCCCTACACTATGCTTGCAGTCGACAAAAGAATTCAACAGTTCAAACACTTGTTAATTTTGGTGCCGATTGTTCAATACCTCAAGATGACGGCTTGACACCAAGTCACATTTGTGCAAAGGGGCTGGATGATAAGATCTTATCCATAATACTATCAGCGACTTATCCAGTACGGCCAGACCCAAATGCTTTAGACAGTCAAGGTAGAACTCCAATGTACTTAGCTGCAGTGGAAGGAAGAGGGGGAAGCAGTGATAGTAAGAGTAATGCTATGTCTCTTGATAGATGTCTATCGGCCCTCGATGCCTGGGGTGGAAAATTCTTGGTTGAGTCTCCAAAATCCAAAGTTCTTTTGCACCCAATTCATTGTGTTTCTGCAAATTGGAAAGCCGAAGATCTATCGGTGATTCTCTCTCACTGCAACTACCGTTATCCACTAACTGGTGGTAATGGTAGTTCACTTAGTGCCATGTTTAGTTCACTTAGTGCCATGTTTCAATATCCTATTCATGCTACACTAATATCTTTGAGGAGACACATCCATGCAGTCTTTCAGACAAATGAAGACGGCTCAATGAATGCCGAATTCATACCCTTGTTGCCATCATTGGTGAAGACAGTTCAAACATTACTTGACCATAGTTTTGAGCCGAATGAAAGACTCGAAGGTATTGTAGGACAAGGAGATAAGTTCATGAGCTTATCTTGCTTCTTTGGGTTTACTCCCCTCCAAGTATTGGCTCTAGCTGCTTTAGACGCAAGAGCAATCCAGTTGACAAAACAAGAGCTCGAAGAGAATGATGCTTTAACACTGGGTATATTGAGAAACATCATGAAAGCCATTCAGCAACTAGCTGAACTACTATGTAAGAATGGGGCAAGGATTAATCTGCCTCCTCCGCCACCCACACGTCTTGATCGACCTACTCCAACTGGCTGCTACTCACTCAAGGAGGCTCTTGATGATCCAGAGACTTCAACTCTTCAGATTGGTAATAGAGAAGAATTGAAGCTCGACGGAAAGGATAACGAAATCATCAATCTTTTGGGTGATATTGATAGATTAAATGCAGCTCAGAAAGCTTTTGTCGTGATCAAGTCCACCAGTAACACCGACAAATCAATCAAGATTGAAACCACATCTATAGATTCGGATGCACCAGGTGGTAGCGATAGCAACTCATGTGCAATCTGTTGGTCTGAGTTTGGCATCATCTCAAATAGAAAACATTTGTGTAGAGTAAGCCAACGATATGTATGTAACGACTGCAGTATGAAGCGGCTGGTTGTAAATGGTTCAGAACAAAGAGTATCGGATGGCCAGTACCTACTTTCGATTTCTGAAGCTGGAAAGGCATCGGCAAGAATTCAATCTAATCGACAAGAGCAGATGAAGAAACAACGTCAAAGTGTATCTCAAGCTCGAGCATCACTAGGTCTTAAATCAACTGGAGGATCTGGTAGCTCTGGTGACGATTCGAGCAAGACCGAGCTGTCAACGCAAGATCGAATATCTAACGCTTTATCAGGCTTGGGTCAAATGAAAGATAAAGTCCTTGAAAGAGGGGATAAACTTAATTCCTTACAAGAAAAGTCTGAAGCTTTAGAACAAGCAAGTGTGGACTTTGCCAACATGGCTAAGGAATTGAATAGAAGTCAGAATAGTTGGTGGTGAATATATCTTTGCTTGGTTTATTAGTTTAAAGCTAAAATGCATTCACTTAACCACTCATTTATTTACCAACGAAGTACATAGAGATCATATGATGGCAATAAGGTATATCTCTCCACTTGATGAACTTGAACTTGCTTTGATTCTCACTGACGATAACACATAAGTAATTTAGTGTTGGTATCCTAAAAATTGGCCAGCACGAGAAAAATATTATTTACCAACACAACACTCAACATCACTCGACAGACCCCTCGACCTCATAATATTATCCATCTCTCCCTTGGATACGCTAAATCGTTAATTAATTTTAGGATGTATTAGTATAGACCTTAGAATCACTCGTTGGTGTAGGTTAAAGCATTGTGGTTTGGAAGAGGGCTGGTAATGATACTGTCATTGAAATTTTCGATATTGAACCACCAGCCCATAATAATATGGTGTATGGTTCTTCTAATCCTTGCCCAGTATACTGCATCTGCATTCCAATCATCGATGCCTCTACATGTGATATCGAGGGCTGATCGTTTGCACGATAGATCTCGTTGTTTTGAGCACATAATATGCACAAGTATATCAACAACGATGTATCTACGTCACGATTTGACAGGCCCGTCTACAAAGTTGCATATGGTCAGGAACATAGATCTACCTGAAGCTATAGTCTTTTATGGTGTAGAGAGTATGATGGAGAATCATTCATCTGATGAGAGTTCATTTGCCCTGCGGCCAGGCATCATTCGTTTGTTAAACGAATGTAGAGATGTAGGTACTTCCTCTCTACTTTTAAGTGAATTCAACGATGACACGGAGGAAAGCTTATATGCATTGTTTCAAACAGCATACCGATCAGATTCAGATAATGGAGGCGAGGGCCCGCATGTACTCACGAAGAGCGATGATCCAGTTCTCAGCTTCCGATGTCTCTCCTCTGAGTTTAAGATACCACCAACCAGCCCTGAAGGTGAGGCTGGTACCTCCGATACATATGAAGTTGACCCAGTAGATGACGAAAGCTTGGAATTGTACAATCTTCAAACTAGCGGTAGATCTCCAAGTCCAGCATTCCTCCTAGATGCACTTCGATCAGTTCATATAGACCCTAAGGGTTTCGGCGGTTCTTCTGGATTTGGTCGTGGCCAGTGGATAGATCCCAGACGATCACCAATGACGGCAAGAACTGTAGTCTTTATTGCAGGAGATAGAGTATCTACCAGTAAAGATAGTACTTTGCCAAGGGTGAAAGACCGATGTGGTGCAGCCCGAGCGGCTGGCTGTCGAGTCATTTACTTGGAAAACTTAGAAGGGGATATGCAAGATGATACACAAACCATGTCACTTTGTGATGCCGTGGTCGATTCATATGGAAATGACAATCTACGTGATCTTCAGCCTATATCATTAGATGCTATATCAACTCCGGGCGACTATTGGCTGAATCCACCAAGCCAGAGAGATGAGTTTGGGAATTCAGTATCGATTGATGAACTTGTTGAGTGGTATCGTACAGAGAGAGAATCGGGCGAGGCTTCTGCCGATACTGATCATATTAAAGCCGAGGAAGAAATGAGTGAAGACGAAATGGCAAAGATATTGGCTGATTTGGATGGTATATGAGTGTTATGATAAGTATACCGCTTGCCAAATTGGTCCATGCTCGCGTTAGGCACAGCATCGTTTTATGCATTATGAGTCTCCTTATTGCGTCATGACAAATTTGTTCCACATACTGATTGACGGTCAACGAATATCAATTATGAAAACACTATTTATGATAATAATGTGTTGTGCTTTGGATTTGTTATGGAAAGTTGCAATTTGGAGAGTTAATCGAGAGACGGAAATACATAAAGATACGAACATACCCATCTATTGCTTGAAAAAGATGTTAAGCTTTTCAATTACCAAACAATACATCAGTTATTATCATCAAGCAATACTATCTTCAAACCTTTAATCAAATAGTCTCTTCGTAAAAGACTATCAATACGAAAGTTACACCGAAATTACGAGAAAATTCGAATTTAATGGCTCTCGTGGTATGTACACGTATACACCAGTTAAACTGCAAACGTTACGCCCAAATAGTAAATATTACAATAAATAGACACATTTGTCATTAGTATATTTCAGAATCAGCAGAAAGATCCTTACAATAAAGTCAGTTGTTGGTGCAATATTTAGTGTTAAGGTGCACCTAGTAATTGTTTGTGGGAGGTATCAAATGACAACAGATTACATGTCAGCACATCTCATTCAACATTCAAGTATACGGAGAAATCTTCAATTGTATTAAATCTTCATTTATTATGAAGACATTAGGTTCATATCATACGAACATAAAAAAAATAGAGAGGATTAATTCAATAAAAGACCACACTAACGATTATGATTAATAATACAATACTGTCATGTTTATTTACAATCCCTTTTCTTTACATTATCTTTTCTATTTACTAGGGTTTCCAATACCTATATATATTTCATATCGCTATGTCTGTTCTGGAAAGTATTAACCAACTAAATTGAACTGAATCCCCAATACAGTGAAGGAAGATGCCGCACCCCCACAATTCTAAAACCCTCAAACATATATCAACTCCTCAAACAAACCTAAAACTGTCTAATACAGTGGAATATATCTCATCAAACTTGGTACACCCTTAAAAACCTAAACAGCTGTTGCCATAGAAGAGTTCACGGGGCTAACAGAACGAACTTGGTGTAATTGCAACAATGGGTCATTATTGTCCAATTCGAATAATGGATCATACTCATCACTATGATGAGATGAATCATCAAAAGATGATTCATCAGCACCACCAGTGGGT
>Ga0075439_15533_pt1 | contig 11428 bp, 10 predicted proteins | sample MintriSingleCell_FD_74264 | JGI IMG/M metagenome (GOLD analysis project Ga0075439, IMG submission 74264) | Marine eukaryotic communities from Monterey Bay, USA to study complex ecological interactions - Minidiscus trioculatus JGI Plate_4_G5... | ecosystem: Environmental > Aquatic > Marine >... | reverse complement strand
GCTTATAAAGAGATGCTCGTTCCACACTTATGACTGTGATTAATACTAGCATGCTGCTAGCCAGTCAAAAAACGGGGATAATCATTTGGGGAAATATTAAGTAATTGGGGGTTAATAACGAGTAGTACACGGAGAGTGTCATTCATAAATGTTGCTTGTGCTACTCTCAAGAGTTTGCTTTTGAACTTGTAAAAGGAGAATCTACGAGAAGCAACTCATTAATTTGTTTGTTTGTATTAAATGGGGGTAATAAATATTAGGAGTCCTGGAGATTAGAAGAATAGAAAACTTGACAAGTAATCTAAGAAATTAATCTTTGGAAACATCGTGTGATTGATTCTACTGCATTACTTATATGTTTCGATAGTGATGCATATCTCATACTAGAGGGCGAAGAGAGGACAGTCTTCGCTGTACCGTTTGTTCAGAGCTTTAGGCAGGAGACCGTAGCTCCAGTTTTAGCTCTGTCTACCTCATCGAACAGTATATATCGTACCTGTCGTCACCTTGCGTGCAGAGAACATCGACAACAAGTTGTTACTTCTCTTATATTTCAACAATACTAGCAATCGATATTGACAACTTCTACATCATCTTTTGGTTGTGTTATTGAAGGAAGAGTATCTTTAGGACGTGGATTGTTACACATTTCACACGGTCCCACCTTTGATGTGTTTCTCAAGTTCTCAAATGTGCAAACATTGCACGTCCTAGTAGTAGGCAGTCATGATAGAAGAAGAGTGTTAGAGGCAAAGTCAAGAAATACTATATATAAGGAACGAGCGATACTCTCACCATGGACCATAACTGATAATTCTGGAAGCCGAGGTAGATTTTGGTGGCGCTCGTTTCTTCTTGGCAGTGGACTTTGTCTTTGTTGATGAAGACTGCCGCTTGGGTGGTTGTTTTGTACTCTTCATTTGACATAACTTGTTTGGTGTCTCGACAGTCTTGTCAGAATCAATGGATGCATCAGTGGGTGATGTAATAGTGTTATCATCCTTGTCGTTGCTCATCTCTTCAGCCTTGTGATTCATTAATAGAGTTGCTGCAGCTACCTCTTTATCACCATTCGTTAGCTCATGTGGACTTCCACTGCCATTCATAATAGTAAGATCATCATGATATTCTTTTTTAGCAGCGGTAGCAGCTGACGATGAGGATGATGATACTGCTTCCATCTTCCTTTTCCTGGCAATTGCAATCAATGCCGCAAAGCCACTATCTAACTTGGTATCAAATGAAGCATCTCCACTAGTTGGTCTATCAATGCTCCCATCATTGAATGCCCCCAAGGTATTGCTAAGATTCTTCATGAATTTACTCTGCTTCTTTGGAATTGTTTTATTTGCTTCAATCTGAAAGAAGAAGTTAATACATTCAGGAGTGAAGAAGGCATAACAATGGGTTAGTAAAAGAAGTACAATTGAAAGTAGCCTGGTGTTCCTTTAATGACATGCGACGAAATATACAAGCACACACAAACATACCTTGATATGCTTCTCCCTACTCTTCAACTCCTTAACAAGTTCCTTAACCGACCTTGGATGGTCTGAATCACATTCACTATTATATAAAATGATAAAATCGGAATGTCGTTGTTTCAACTGTGTTTCATTACCGGTAACATCTAATCCTTCTTTTGAACATAATTCGACTAATTTCTTCTTATTCATATTGTGATAACTTACGGGTGGTTTACGTTTGAGTTTGGTGTTTTTTGTTGTTTGGTTGGTGGAAGAAGAAGAAGAAGAAGAAGCTGGCATTTTCGAGTTGTTGATATCATTATAGTCTTCGCCATCATTATCGTCTTTATAGTCTTCATCTTTATTGTCAACATCATCAGATGAATCATTTGTCTTCTTCATTGTAGCAGCAGCGGCAGTAGAAGTAGTCTGCCTACGTGAACGTTTGGAACATCTCAAACTTTTATCTTCATTTCCATATCTCTTTTTCTTCTTACTTCCTTCATCATTACCCAGCTCGTCCTCTTCCATAGCACCAGCACTACCCCCACCACCAAACTTGCCCAATCGTTTCTCCTGTTCCAATATATCCAAACGGACTAAACTTGATCGTATCTCATCTCTAATACCACTTTTGTATAAGTTAACTTGTTGTGATAAATGTTTATTTGGTATAATAGCCTTTTCATACCCACTAGTAGTACCTGGTAACTTCACTTCTACATTGCATATTGGACAATCTGCCTTACGTTTCATTCTGTTATATTTGTATATTTAGTAACATGATACAGAGAAGGGATACAAGAGTATAAGATGTGCACAACATATAATCCAACCAAACAACTAAAATAAAAACTACTCACCCAGTATACGTAGTCCTTAAATGATTACGAATACATAAACTACAAAAATTATGCACACAAGAAACCAACATAACAGGATTTGAAAAGATTTCACAACAAATTGGACATCTATATGATAAATCAAAATTTTGTAAATTAACATGAAATTCATTCTGTGTAGAAAAGTGTGGTTTGGTAGTAAAGGATGTTTCATCTGGTGGTACTTTTGTTGGATCTTCGTATTGTATTTGTTGTTTTATTGTTGATGACTGTTGTTGTTCTTGTGTTAATATATTGGTAGCAGTCTTCTTTGCAGTACTAGGTGCACCGTTTCTTATTGAGTCATCATTTTTGTTGTGGGTCGGTAATCCGCCGCCACCGGATGAAGATTCTCCTTGTTGAGCTACTGCCGCCGCCGCGGTATTCATAGTATCTACTACTTCCTTCAATGATGGCATGGTATATGTATCAGATGAGCAAAGATTACTATACAGTACGTTATCGTAACGTAGTATGCTAATTTCTCGGCTCTCAAACCTAGTGGTGGAATATATCGGTCAGGAAATAATACCGGTCGGTATCCTTTTTTCACGGCCGGATAAGTTTTCTTGATTTTTGGTCGAACACTCGTAGTTTTTTAAGTACCGGTTGCCTTGTTCCGCTAAGTGATTTTTAGAAAACTTTCCGAAAACTTCCACCGGCCGGCCGGTATTATTCTTTTGACTGGAAACTCTCAAGGATTTTTTACTTTCGAGGATACCGTAAGGATACCATAAAGGTAGGGAGTTGATAGTAGTAAACCCCTGCCTCTCAATGTCATTTTAATTTAAGACTTATCAACGTACAACACCGTCACTACCCTTGACAATTACCCTTCGCCTAGTATCCAGGCTATACCCCTCTGACAAGAATTCTTGGCACTTGCAAAATTCTCCAACATCATAAATCCTACGATCCCTTGCCCGACTCTCAAACTCCTCCAATGGTACCTCCAACAGAGCTGGCATTTCATAATCCTTCGATTGTTTATGCCGAATCTTTTGATACGTCGTTTCATTCCGCATTAGTTCTGCTAGAATATGCAAGAGTAAGTGAACTCGGTCCTCCCCTGAGCTCAAAAACTTGGCAAATGAACGACGTAAACTTCTACGGACACTAAACTTTTGAGCACTGATAAAACTCTCAAGCATCATCTTAATACTAGCATCCATATCATCATCACGGACATAGTCACGTAGGTGCATCTTGGCATGTGCCTCGGCCATTCTCATGATAGATTCAATATGACGAACAGCAATTGGCACACCACCGGATGATGTTGACTCTTTACGAAGTTGTACGTAAAGAGAGGCAATCTTCTCCTGATCGAAAGTACCTCCACGGAGTGCTGGACGGCAATTGGCACGAGCATATTGAATGTACTTTCGGAGAAGAGCTTGGGGGATCAAATCTCCCGAGTCGATTCCGTCAACAGGTTCTAAACGTGTTCGTTCAGCTGCTAAAGCTGCTCCTCTGACGACATCACTGTTGTATTATGCCAAAAGTTTATACATGCCAAGTGAGGTGAGTATAAACACCAGTAAAGTTGCAAAACACTTCACATATAATGTGCACAACATTCAAGCTTACCTAGTGGGGACACTCATCATATGAGATTCAGTAACAAACGAGGCAAGTCGTTCATCAGCTACAGGATCTACGGTATCCTGAAGGACACACAAACAATCGAAACGCTGCAGAATCGGATCAGTCAGTTCTACATTCTCCGATAGTGTACAGGAGGAGTCATAACGTCCTCCGATGGGATTGGCAGCGGCAATAACAGAGCAACGAGCTTGAAGACTTGTGACGATACCGGCTTTTGATACTGAGATACTCTGCTGTTCCATTGCCTCATGAATCGATGTTCGATCCTGTTCATTCATCTTGTCAAACTCATCAATGAGGCACACACCACGATCAGCAAGTACCAATGCCCCACCCTCAAGTGTCCATTCCTTTGTTAATGGATCCTTTTGCACACTTGCTGTCAACCCCACAGCACTAGCACCCTTGCCCGTGGAGTAGACGGCCCTTGGTGCAGTTGCCTCGGCATACTTTAACATCTGACTCTTGGCCGTTCCTGGATCTCCCAGTAGCAACACATTGACATCTCCACGAATACGATGCTTGTCGTCAACATTTTTCGGCACGGCACCGAACAGAGACATAGCCAAGGACATCTTGACATGCTCATGACCGTAAATGGAAGGAGCAATACTTGCAACGATACGTTTGCCAATGTTTGGATCAGCGGCTAATTCAAGGATGACCTTCCTATCTGCCTCGGATAGATTGGATGCACTACTTGCATCTTCCTTACTACGAATGTGATTGGCCGAAACATACGTTTGGAACACTGGGAATCCAGATCTAGACGTGAGATGATAATCATATGATGAACAGAAGACACCGGTAATTTCCACCTCCTCTCCTGGCCGAGCGGTATCAACCAAATCATCAAGAAATACCACCTCCTTTGTCCGCGGAACTCTACCAGGTGGTACCGACCCTGGACGTTCTTGCAGATTGATACGCTGGTAGTTACGATAACGTGACCGACTTGCATTTAACTTGAAGGGACCTTCTGACTCACAATTGGGACACATTGTTGGAGAATGCATTTCTGAAACATCACGTTTGTTGCTCTCGGGACCACTGGAGTGTGATGTTGTATCCTCAACTCGATTTGGACCCATAGTAAACTTGCATTTGATGCAGTCATAATATGCAAGCTTCAACTGCGGGAACACACCTGACCGACGTGTGATCACTCCCGCCACCTTCACAAGTCCGTCTAAATGACTACGCCGTAAGTCCCTCAATGAATCAACAATAGGCACATCGCTAATACGAACATGAATCGCATCACGGATAGTATGATAGCTGGGGAATAAGCGCAGGGTATGCTTAGTGGCGGCCTCATTTAACACATCCAACACATCACGTGGTGCCTCTTCAATCCACAAGGCTCTGAATGAAGAGGTGGAAAGAAATGTGACAACATGTTAGATTGAGAACGAGGCAAACAAACAAACAAACTACCCAAACAAAACAACAAACTCACAATGTTGCCGTATTGACATTAGAAGCCAAGTGCATATACGAAACTTCCAATGCTCCCTTATTCGACGAGCACATATGCCGGATACGTTCTTCATACGTGGGTGGCGTCTGTGCCAATAATCGTTTACGACGTTTAATCTCCGCATCATCCAATAACGATTCATCCACAAGGTTACTATACTCCGCACCCTCACGATAGGTTGATAAAAACAAACGAAATTTACGCATGACCTCATCTCGTGCCCTTTGGGTGGCAATCCATTCACGTAGCGGAATATCAAATGCTTCAAGATTCACTGGTTCTTGTTCCTCAAAGTTATCATCGTAAATTTGTCCATCGGGTAATTGACGCATATCCTTCTTTTTCCTGCCCTCGTCACCATCATCGTCGGCACCTTCCCCATCCAATCCACCACCACCCCGACGATCAAATGCACCACGACGTCTAAGTCGATCCTCATCCTCCTCTTCAACCTCACCCTCCATCTGATCCTCAAGTGCACCGTAAAATCCACGCGATCTACCCCCCACCTGTGCCAACTTGGCTCGTTCCCTATCACGCTGATCTAATATACGCTCAGCTCGTGCACGTTCCTCAAGGTCCATACCACCATATTCACGATTATCAATACCCTCTCGACCATATGTATCAAGTGCAGCAATTGCTTGATAATCTTTTAATGCATTGTCAAGTAAGTCTTCACCTTCTTCTTCTTCCTCATCATCGTCGCCATCGTTATTCCTCTTCTTCTTCTTTTTACCCTTTCGAGCATTATCACGATTACCAAATAATACAGCCGTGGCAGCTGCTGATGCATCACCAACATCCTCGACGTAATCACCATCGGTATCATAATCACTATCATTATTATTATTATCATCTCCATCATTATCAACAAAGTCATCCAAATCATCACCATCCCTACCTCCTCGGTCATTACTTGGTTCTGCATCCATATCATCATCTTGGAGGATATTTGGATCGGGTACCTCTTGCATTTGTTCACCTGTATAAAGTAAGAAGTTGAATAAGAGGTGGTAAGTGGTATATTATTAGATTGAGTTTTAGTCTGAAAATTAACTTCCCAAACACACAGATTAATACAAACACAGGCTCCTAAACATCAAGTGCGGAAACTGCCCTTTTATCACACCATAACACCATTTAACGCATACGTTATTTGTATATAATGATATTTATATATCATACATCATAAAGGTAACACATATAAACATTTTTTGTGTCACCTTAAAACCAAAATCCAAACTTGATTTCCAAATCACCATTGCAACACCCAACCATTGCAACACCTAATAAAACCATCAAACAACTATAAAACAATACCCAAAAACACCAACAAAAAACATCATACCAAATACAACATAATATAAACAACAAATATAATTTTAACTTACCAACATAATGTTCATCACCAGGATAACTAGCCTCTAATAAATCACGTGCCTCAGCCTGTAACTCACGTTGACGACGTCGTTCATTTGCACGTGCCTCGATACGTTGTCGTTTTGTTAATTCTGCATCTTCCTCTTCCTCATCATTAGGAGAAGGGTTATTGGTAGTTGTAGATTGTTGAGAGGAAGAAGGTGCACCTACTTGATTGTCATTGTCAATTTGTTCGGTATCCATATTGTTGTTGTTATCATCATCGTCATCGCTCTCTTCATCATCATCTTCGGCAATACGACGACGTTTTGGTACCTCGCCCAACGGCCCTGTCGGTCCATCGTTATCCTGGTTCATTATATGATAATTGCAGTAGCAGAAGTATTAGTAAACTTGCAATGCAATAATATTATGAGAGTTTTCATTCTTAAGAAACTCCTTTCTAGGTCTACATATGATCTAAAAGGACCATGACCATCCGAATGGTTCACTCAAAAGAGATAAAGCCTAAACACTGAACAACAAGAGTAACTATATAGTAGGGGCTACAGGTGATGAAAGCTCGCAGTCCAGGTGACGAATACTTGCTAAGCTAATTGGCAAGGTGTATGCTATATGTACTACTCATTAGTCCACAATAAAAATATAGTAGGCGTGCATAACCACTCTAAAATTACTATGATTGTCTGATTATCAGTGTTATACACGCCCAAGAACTAGCTTACAACAATATTGTGCACTTTCTGTGGTTTTGTGCTAAAACCATTAGTAAAATATCGTCTCCCTTTACCTTTCAGTAGTACTAAGATGGTACTGAATATTTATGTTGCCCTTCATGGTCAAGATCAAGACAATTCAAATGGTATACTTAATGGTCATAGAGATGAACCACTCACAGAGTTGGGCAGGCAGCAAGCTAAAGATGTTGCAATCAAGATGCTTCAGGCTGGTTTTACATTAGAATCAACTTCAAAATCTACTTCTGCAAATGATAGCAATAAGAAGGCAGTACTGTCAGCTGTTTACTCGTCACCACTACAAAGAGCATTTGAGACTGCTAATATATTCTCTGAGACATTATCAATATCAACAACAACAAAAACTCAACAACAAAAGGTCCAGGTATTAGATGATCTAATAGAACGAGACTTTGGAATAATGACAGGACAACCAACATCATCTATAATTGAAAATTGTGGTATTAATAACATTCTTATTACAGAAAAGATTAATTACTTTCTACATCCGCAAGGAGCTGAGACATTCCCTAATCTGATTGATAGGGCAAAGAGATTGTTATCTCGTATTGAAGAGATCTCCAGTAACGGCGATGAAGATGATGATAGTGAAACTTCTATCTTGATTGTAACACACGGGGACTTTGGTAAGATGATATATGCAACATATTACAATCTGCAGTGGGAGGATGTACTTCGATCATTTCATTTTGGTAATTCAGAAGTGTTACTGCTATCGAAAACATCATCATCAGAGAATGCTCATGTCTTTGAAACAAGACAATACAACTCATAGGAGTTCATAAAATATATAATAGCTTCGAGTTATCTTCTTAAGTATCAATAACATTTGAGAGGCTCTCCACCACCACCATTCTGTTCTATAACATCATTCACCAATTCTAAATCAACCTTAAGAGTACCATTCCTTCCACGATAGAGTGCATTGCAAAATTGGTATCCAACGACAATATCAACATAGTCATATACCTTTTGTTTATACACTGATGCTCCGCTTATGTTAGATATGCCGGTGAAGCTTACAACCATTTGGTTAAAGCGTAAAGCTCTTCTTACTGATGTGTGATTATTCCATTCTTTAGGCCACTTCCCCCGATTATTCTGAATAGCTCTCTGAGCTTGGGGAGTTAAGAGAGGCGATTCGGCATTGATGATATGTTTAAAGCGCCAGATCCGCTTGAACAAAGGATGGCTAGATGTTTCTAGCTTCACCTTTGTGAATACCATCCGTGGAACGATGCTCGAAGAATTACCCTCCTCCTCATCTATTTTCAACTTCTTACTGGTTGGAGACTGTGCCTTAACTAGTGCATTTAAGCCCTGGAGATATGCCATAGCACTATCGGCACTCCTCTTTGAATCCTCAGAAGATACTGTTTCTACCTCTAGTGACATTTGTTCTTCATTTGATCTTTCTGTCAATGTTGTTGTTCGTTCTGTCCTCTCTGAAGAATCAACGGCAAACAATTTGGATTGACTTCTAGCTTTCCGTAGCTTAGTGCCGGGAGTATCTCTAGTTGACGCCCTCCGTGTTCTATCAATGTTGATTTGCTTTGTTAAATCCTCACTGACTTGATCCTCATATTTATCTGATTCGATGAGCACGACAGCATTAATCTGTGCATTGATAATCTCTCCACCCATGACGCCTACGTATTGAATAGGTGCATGGTGTTAGCAAACGTCAAAGCTCGTATAATATGGGGCAATCTGATACACACAATGTCACACTCACTATGCATTTCATTGGCTATTCTGAATGTGATAACTGGGAAAGGCGACGGTCTGCCTACCTTTCTTGCAACACGTCGTAACTTATCAAGGGGCTTTTTATCATATTGATTCCTTCGTCTGTCATCAGGTTTGTCCTCATCATCGTCTACAACATCTACATCAACACCAGAACCAAACCTAACAGTGAGAGGGTCACTGAATCTAATACTAGCCTGTTGTGTTATTCGTCTGAACTTTGCAAAGAATATGGCTCCCGTAAATCCAGCATACAATACCCTATATTGAAGAAGAAAATAGTTGTATGAGTCGATATGATATAAAGAAACCAACCTCTCTTTACAAGAACTTACCCAATAAAAGCCTCGAAAGAAGTGAGGAAGTGAATGAACACACACCTTGCATCACCTTCTCCATCACTTTCACTACTTAAAGCTGGGTAAGTCGAGCCATATCCAACTGTTGAAAAGGTATTCCACGACAGTGAGAAGGCATCCATAAACAGCTGTACAAATGGGAGAGAAAGATGAGAGATTAGGAGAAGCTAGTGAGCAAAGTAAGAAATAGATACTCACCGAGCGGTCTAGTTCTCCGGCTTTTATCCCTCCAACTCTCACACAATCATGATCGCTATTTGCAGCCCAGACGATGAACAAACCAAATAGGAGTACTAGTGCATAGTACCATATGCTAAGATTGTTGGATACAGCAAAAATGTGAGATAAGTTAGAAACATATCAAAACGGCCAAGTCATCAAAACGGCAACAAATAGAGTGTTGTCGTCTTACACAGAAAGTATAACTACATTTAGCCATCCTTTTCTAAACATCCAAAAGAATAAATCTATCAACCATCGATTCGGATTTGCAAAACCGAGATATAAATGCTGTTCGGTAGCTGATTCAGATATAGCTCCGCAGTTAATACATGCATTGAAGAATCGTAAAGTTCTCTAAAAAGAATGTGCAGATGAGAAGTGAGTCCTAATTGAGTATGTTGCATCTAATGCACATTGTCATACATACACTTACTCTAAAGCAACTAGCATCCCTTCCACCTCTCGTGGCCTCCAATCTTAATGATATCAGAGAGAAGAGAAGAGCAAGCGTAAGATCATTTCAACTTTTCCATCAAACTGCAGATATCTTATGCACAATATCCTCCATGAGACAACATCTCCTCACCTATACATTTGATTGGGGTTGTCATGAGCGAAACTATCATCAACACTACCACCAATACTACCATCAATACCAAATCCATTGGTATCATGAACGCTACCAATACCCTCCTCTTCCTGATGCTGTGATGTTGATACCGATCGTTTAAACAACTGCTGTGCTGCTGCTCCCATTGGCAATCCAACTTTAGCAACATCTTCAACCTCAGTTTGTATATTCTTTAATAGTCGCGCACGAGGTGCCATTGGTTTGGCAACATCAACATCTAACGGTGTGGCTACTATACCACGTAATTCATCATTATTGACGTCAGATCGTTGACTTGCAAATCTTATCTTTGTTTTGGAGCCTAATGATTTCCAATTATTACTTGTGTTTGATATGTTGGATTCGAGGTGACTACCATGTCCCAATTCCTCATCATTATCGTCAATCATAAATCACTGGGCTACTACCTAGCTTTTAGATTTAGTTATATGGCACACGTTGATTGCAGTAAAGCTCTTAATTTCAATCATATACCATTGACAATCTCTATCATACTAGTATCTACTCTTCAACAACTCTTAACGATAGCCAATAGCCCGACGACACTCTACATATCAACTATCGTATATCAACTCTAGCAATACAAATTAAACAACAAATCTCGGATCGCACTCTCATAATTTTTTGGTATCCTAAATCCTAACAAATCAATCATTGAGGAGGCACTATTAGGTACTACAATAATAGGTTTATTTAGAGGTTCGTTGTCTAATAACTGCCATATATCTGCTGGATTAGATAATAGCGTTCTTTTAATTGCTGTTGTTTACGACGCTCTTGAAGTTCCAGATCTTCAATCTTAATACCTGCAAAGATCTATCATATAATATCACTCTTGCAAAAGCCCAACCAATCACATAATCTCAACATGGCTACATCAATACTATCCAA
>Ga0075439_13681_pt1 | contig 11454 bp, 4 predicted proteins | sample MintriSingleCell_FD_74264 | JGI IMG/M metagenome (GOLD analysis project Ga0075439, IMG submission 74264) | Marine eukaryotic communities from Monterey Bay, USA to study complex ecological interactions - Minidiscus trioculatus JGI Plate_4_G5... | ecosystem: Environmental > Aquatic > Marine >... | reverse complement strand
GGAACTTGAGACTTGACAGGGTGATAGTGATGTTATTGATGCATCTATTCGCCGAGTATCCGAACCGAAAGTTGTATATTGGTCGAATGGGATACGTCGGCGCAACCCCTTGACTATCCGGCTGAACCATTAAAAAGGTTGAGTTTGGTGCTAGGATACCGATCTCGGTGCTTTTGGTCTTGGTTCGGTGCTTTTTATTGGCTCATAACCTGGTACCTCAAAAAAGCACCAAGGTACCGGCACCGAGATTTCACCTCCCTCATTATTTATTTGGTGCTGGTAAAAAATCTTTTGAGAGCTTTGATGGTCGTCTGTCCGCCTCCCTCTGGTGAGCGTCCCGTGCACACCAATAGAAAAGAGCATGATATGAGTTCGATGTTACAATGAATGATTTGATAAATGGGTATTAGAAGAAATTATTCATTCCAAATCCACCATTTGTATTAGTATCATATCGCCTCCCTTGACTCTCCTTGATGATGAAGGTAAACATATTACACTCTCATAAAAAAAACTCAACCATCAAACTATCTAAGGTATCGTACCATATGGAGAGTAGAAACACATAGTAATACAATAATAATAATAATGGAGACAATTAAAGGATTCTTAGGAGGTGTATTCTCACAGGGATCTAGGAATAATAATGAAAACGATGATGATGCGGAGGTGCAATCTTCATCAGTTGAAGATGAAGTTGGTGCACCTTACAATAATAATGATAGACATGTTACATTTGAGGTACAATCGGAAACTGATGAAGATAATAATACTGATGATAATGATAATAATGGAGGAGGTAAAAGTAATAATATGAATATGAATAGTATGGCATATTTAACACAGCCTGATCAAGAAGAGGAAGAGAGTGATGATGATCAATTGTCTGACAACAATAATAACAATAACAAAATGCAAGTAGAAGAACATACCCCGCCACCGGCACCCACCTCTAGTAGTAAAAAGAGACGAGCACATAAACACAGTGTAGGTGATTCATTAACTCAGTTAGATGGTTCACCGGAAGGACGGCAGCATTCCTCTACCATCAAGAGTAGTAAGCCAGCACAACAATCACTACCAACAAGTAACACTACATTGTCACAAGCTGTTGTTAATTCTCCATTGAAATCACCATCTCCGTTAACTATGATGATGTCTCAACAGACTGCTGGTGCAATGTTGTCAAATCCATTGCAATCACCTATGAAGAATGGGGAAAGTGATAGTATTAGTGTGAGTGAATATAAAGTACCTCAAGCAGCAAACTCACCGCTACCAACTAAGGATGATGTACCAATGGATAAAAGTACAATAAATGATAATGACGATCAGAAACAACCAGCAATTGAAGAAGAAGACGAAATCATAGACTTTGGCAATACAACAGATCCAACTCTTAATGGTTTTCATGATATACCAAGTAAAGAGAAGCAATTGTTACTACACAAATTAAATATGAAAAAACAAGCAATATATCGTTCATTATTACATTTAAGTGATAATTCATATTCCTTTGTTTATGATGAGTCATCAAATGGGCAAACTACACTATCAACAGATGGAATGAATGATGATGATGAACCTGGACTGCCATATATTGGTCCTCATTTGAAGGAAGATTATAAAGTCTTACGAACCATGTTGCGTCGTGGATTGCTTGGCATTACTGATGATAATGATGTTAATTCAGATAACTCAACAACAACAAGAATGGATACAACAGCAGAAGAAGATGGAGATAATACCGCCAACATGAACAATCCCTTTTTACCTAAAATCAAAGCAAATGTAAGTGCAGTACTAATGGGTCCAAGAGGTCATGGCAAGACACTAGTACTAGAACGATGTTTAGCAAGTTTATCAAGATTGGCAGCCAAACGCAAAGAACAAGTATTAGACCAAATGATGGAAAGTAATCCACGTCAAGCTGAGGAAATGTACAGTCAAGCTTCCTTCCGTGTTGTCAGATTGAATGGTCTATTATTCCAGGGTGATAGTGCCGTGGCATGTACAAGAGAAATTGCAAGACAGATTGGTGTCATGTCACGAGAGGAACGGAAACGAACTAGAAAGATTATGAAACAAATGAATACCAAACGAAAGCTGCAAGGAGTAACTGATGACTTGGAAACACCAAGCTTTAAGAGACAACGAAAGAAGGATAAAAGTAGTTCAAAAAAGAATAGTAGTGCCCAGAAGAAGCATCCATCAGATGGTGACACTCCACTACCCAATCTAACACAAACGCCTAGTGATAATCCCACTCCAAACAACACTACCGAGTCACATGATCTACGAAATCGTCGATCTGGATTCAATACATACATTGCCCTACTTGATGAAGTCTTACGTACAGCTCGTGTTGACGGTATACCAATACTAATAGTTTTAGATGAACTACAAGCCTTTCTCAACTCGGGAAGGTCAGCAAATACAGATGTAGAAGGAGGAGGAAGTAGTATGCAACAAGATGTCGGTAGTAGTGATAGACAATTATTATTATATCATTTGTTGGATAGAGTTGCTGATCATAAATTTCTTGTTAGTGTGGTTGGTTTAACGACTGACTTACGTGCTGTGACGAAGTTGGAGAAGCGTGTACAAAGTCGTGCCGAGGGTACAAGTAAGATTATATACTTTGGTCATAATAAGGACTTTGATGAATTGGCAAAGTGCTTACTTGGAAAGTTTTACACTCCGCCTGAAGAAAGAAGTCGTGATGAATCCAATAATGACATGGCAGACATTGATGAAGAAGAGGAATATAGTGAACAAATGGCAATGGTCGATATTCGTGAAGAAGTCAAAGTTTTTCTCACTAGTGGCAAATCAAGTAGTAATCGGCTTATGTCTGAAGAAGAAGAGGAAAATGGAGAGATTAATGACTTTGCCCTTGTCCAGCGTGTACTTGAGCGAAATTACAGTCTAATTGGCTCGGATATGAGATGGATATGTCGAGTGTTTGATGTTGCCCTAGGTCTCTTGGTATCTGATATTGATGAAAGGATACATGAATGCATGGAAAGTATTGATGATGAGAATGATGACATTCCAACATTATCTGCGAGTCATGTTGCAAAGGCTCTCATTACTATGAATGCATCAATGGATGATGTTTCTAGTACAATAGGCCGTCCTGGAATACCCAGTCAGAGTACATTAGAACTTATCCGCTGGGGAAAGCTACTCGGTGATCCGAAACACTACTCCTGTCTCGTTGGAACACATCCACGGCTAGTTGCACTGTTGGATTTGTCAGGGCCTCAGGTTGCTGCCTTATTAGCAGCACGACGAATTGAAGCAAGAGATGATGCACGAGCCAACGCTGGGGAGGATGAAATTGAGTCTAGAAGACGACGAGGATTGGCCACGAATGATAAGACTGCATCAACATCACTTCCACTTACATATAAACGAATTGAAGATGAATATACTACTTCATTCGTTGCCAGTGGTAGGTATACGATAAGCTCTGATCGATATCCCAAACATGTATTGTACCGATCATTTATGGACTTGATGGAGATGGATATTATTCGTTTAAAGAAGGAGATTTGTGGAGGCGGTGCTTTACAATATGGTCACAACGATGCACTCTCTTCGGGAGGCAACATATCAGGTTTACCGCTATATGTCAACTTGGATTATGACCTTGAGTTAATGCCTATTCTGAAAGCAGGTATGCTACAGTGCTCTACTGCATTAAGAGAGTGGGGATTGAAAATGAACTAGACATTTCATAGCAACATTATAAGTCTTAAGTCCTTAATAACTGCTACCTACTTGTATTCTTTCTTATCCCCTCTGCCCCGCTGCCTGGACAGCTTGTGTAAGTTTATCTTTCTTACCTTGAATTACCCCCTTCACCAACTTTAACACTCCCGAGAAATGAGATTTGACAAGTAACCTAAAGCTACGTGGCACTAATGTAGAAACCAAAATACTAATAGGACTTCTCCAGGGGAAACCGATGCCAGCCTTGTCAGCAGGAATCTTATTACGTGCATCAGTTGTAATAACATTACCAATCTCATCAAGTAAAACCAACGAAGGTATACCTTTAACTTTGTATAGTTCGCCCAAGTATTGGCCTCGTTCACCCATTGCTTGATCAGGAGGTAATGCTAACCAATTCATTTGTGTAAAGTACTGTCCAAACGAGTCTACATCTCTACAACGTGATATCCATACAATCTCAAATTCATCTTTCTTACCACGACGGGCATTCATTTTGTTGTAGAAACTTACTAAATCTGGTGTGAATTGTCTACACGGTCCACACCAATCCGCAGAAAAGTATAATCCCACAACCTTCTTCCCACTTAATGCATCATTAGTATAATGTTGATTAACTTGAGCTTGTGTTTCACTAACCATTTGTAATGATAATAGTGTATCTCCTAGTAAGTCAATAAACGGCCCACTTTGTACAACCGGTGCTGCTGCTGTTTCCTCCTCTGCTGCTGCTGTTTCCTCTGTGGCATCTGTAGTTTCCCCATCACTTTGTGTTGTTGTTGCAGTATCCTCTACAACTTTCTCATCTTCTACCACTTCTTCAGCAGTAGTATCAGTTGCAACTTCCTCCTCGTCAACATTATCTACATCTAAATCTAAACCTAAATCTGTAACATCTCCAGGCACATCATCTAAATCTGTAACATCAACTTCATTTGTTATTTCTGCTTCGGCGGTAGCTTGACCGTATGAAAATTGTGGATAGGATATTAGCAGTACTGCTAATAGTACTATTGTGAAGAAGAATATGCCGCTGGTATGCCGCCTCATAGCTGTAGGAGCAATAGAAACCATGATAGGGGTTGTGAGTGGAGATTGTAAAAATTAAATAATAAGTACCTTCCGTGAACGTTCGATCGCTAAACATCCTTATTTTCTCGTGTTTTTTTTGCTAGAAGTTGCTTGAGAAGAGGTGTAGAGGATATCGCTTGGTATTAGTATTAGTTGGCGGCGAAGGCCGTATGCATATAGTCAATACAATAATATATACTAATAAATAATATGCTGATATTGTAGGCGGCAGCGTGTGCATTGAATTATAAGAAGTATAGATATAAAAATGAAGAGCTTTCTCGCTCCCATCATTTCATCTATTCTTCTGTTGCTCAATCCATCAACAGTGGTCAATGGGAATGGCAGTAATACTGATAACAATGCTATTATATCGGAGGGTATACTATCTCCAACAACTACAACATCATCATCATCATTGGATGCAGCAGTATCACCAATAATAATACCCAATGCAATCAATAATGCAACTGCCAGTATCATCCGTACTGAAGCCGTTGGTGATATTCCTGCCAAGACATGGATTAGTTTTGATGATGGACCATTAGTCGAGGTAGATGATGAATTAAGTCTTGAAGATATTGAAGCAGCATATGATAAAACTGCTGGATACAATCAAAGATTCAGTAAATTACTCGAACCCTTCTCATTCGAGAGTCCATATGCAGATCCAGTTTGTATATTCAATGGTACGATGATTGTTCAGGCCACTGTTACCGGACCTACGACATTGACTTGTGAAAGTCCTCCCATTGATAATATGAATGGCGCTGCAATGCCTTTGTATATTTCAAACAATGGTGGACATGATGTTGTGTCATCACCTGAAGTATTTGTCTACCTATCATCACAGGAGAGAGAAGCTTTAGTTATACAACCAAATCATGGTCCATCATTGGGAGGAACGAAAGTTGTTGTTAGAGGAATTACACATGGTCCAATTGTGGATGTTGATACCTCACGTGCATTGTGCAAGTTTGGTGCTCATATTTCACATGCCATTGAAGTGGGTGAGAAGGGAGACTATGTAGTTTGTTCATCACCTCCTCGGTCAGAAAATGATCATGCTCCGTCTGTACCAGTAGATATATCAATCATGGGACAATCGAATGTATTTTCGGGTGTACAAGTTGTATTTCGCTATGATGATGAGTTTTCCGTAGCTTCATTACATCCATCATCCGGCTTGGTTATTGGGGGTACAAAAGTTAATATCCGTGGTGGTCCGTATCAAAATCCCAATGAGATTCAATGCAAATTCGGTGAAAAGGTTGTGAATGCAACATATCATGATGTCAGTGAAATATCTTGCATTAGTCCTAATCTGGGTTGGATAGATGAGGTACAGCGAGTGAGCATATTTACAATGGCTTCCAACCCTGAGATACAAACAATTTCTGCAAATGTTGATGACTACATTAATGAAGTACATGTTTGTCAAACTTTTGGAGATAGTGAGATTTCAGATGATGAATTGGGGAGAGGATTCCGTCTGGTTGCACCAGGTGGCTCTATTACGTATCCACTAACGCATCACACACGATGGATTACACACAATGAAACTTCAGATGGTTTCAAAGAGGCGCTATTCGAAACGGGTGTCTTTCCAAGTGGCTTTTATGTCAATAGGACGGGACATTATGCAAACGAGGCATACAAGTGGGAAATAGTATTGCCAAAGGGTGAATCATTTGATGGAGAAACTCTTCATGTGGTTAGTACTGGTGGAGGTGCCGTCAGACTAGAGGGGGTCAATGCATCAGTTTCGTGTGTATTGGAAAAGAGAGGAACTAAGAAGCTAGATGGACATTTCAAACTATCATTCTCCAACAACAATATTGGATCTATTGAAACATCCAGATCTATACCTCATAACGCTACCAGCAATGAAATCAAGGAGGCGATAGAGGAACTAAATGGTATTGACACAGTTGAGGTCAACTCGGCAAGCTTGGACTTGAATATGACAGGAAGTGGTGCCTACGAATGGCACGTTACATTTGATAGTTTGCATGACGCTGGTGATTTGCCACTTCTCACAGCTGAGTATACATCGTCTGATGCCACTCTCCTTGGAAGCAATGCAGCCATTGACATCAAAGAAACAAGAAAGGGCTCGTCACATGCTGTTTATAGGATTTCAGCTCGAGCTTCTTATACTAGCTTTAGCATTTTGTTTGATGGTATTGAAAGTCAAGCTCTAGCAAGTGGGGCCTCCACACTAGAGATTATGGAGGCAATTGAAGCTATTGGGGGCAACAGTATTGTGGTTCAAACGTATCAAGATGAATACTATTTCATTGACATCATGGGCTATTCGCTCAAAGATAGATTACAAGCCAAGTTCTTTCAATGTGATGACGATGACATTAGTATGATGTCATCATCATCCTGCCCAAGCGTGTCAATTATTAATGCCATTGAGCATGTACCGAGTACAAGTACACAATTGGGTGGTCACTTCTCGTTGCATTATCCTTCAGGCATGGACACTTGCAAGACGTGTTTACAATCTACGACTGGTCCTATCAGGGCGTTTGTGAATGCAACAGAATTAGAAACAATATTGCAAAAGCTCGACTTGGTCGATGAAGTAAAAGTAGTCATTACAGAGAGTGATCGTTTTGAAGAATATAAACTACCAGTACAATCCGGTATAGTTGGACTGTCGAAGAACTTCTATATCCATTTCGTTCAGACACAATTCTTCTCCTCAGATCTTGACGACGATCCTGTACAATCCACGGCCTACTCTGGTGACTTGCCCCTACTTGAAATCGACCCACTCAATCTCAAAGGAACACCAACGAGGGATACTGCATATGCAAACGACTACCAAGCAAAAGTTATCGAGGTTGTGAAGGGTACTGATTTAAATCACGGGGGTATTGTAGAGGTTGCCGTGTCAATCAATAATGGACATGATTGGTCAAGTCAAACTCCACTCTTTGAATACAAACCAGTTTCAATTGTACAGAGTATAACACCGAGTTATGGAAGTATTGTCGGAGGAACATCCATTCATCTTGTGGGTGATAACTTTTCTAGAAAGTCGGCACGTTTTTGTCTCTTTTGGGGAATTGGTGCATCTATATCGAATGGCATCCAAAGGGGTCTTATTGAAACTGCTCCCATTACAACATATGGAGCCACGAACAGTACAAGGAGTGTGGCGGCGGGCATCCGTGAGGTTACATGTACAACGCCAGCGTCACTCAAATCTCAGTATGTCCATGTGGCTGTAGTTGCAAACGAAGATGTGTCATCGCTGAAAGGTTCATTACAAGCTCGAGGAGAGTTATTTCGTTATCACCAGGAGATCAAAATATCAAGTATTTATCCAGCGTCCTCAACAGTGACTGGAAATGTATCGATTGACATTTACGGAGGCCCATTCTTCTCAAATGAAGGACTATATTGCAAGTTTGGCGAGGCTATCGTCCCGGGGACATATCAAAGTCCGAGTCAAGTCACGTGCGTTACGCCTCCGCATGCATCGGGCTCCTATGCATTAGAAGTTGCACAGAATGGTCAAGATTACACAACAACAGGACATGTGATGCGATTTTATCACCCGTTCAATGTTAGTAGTATGAGTCCAATATCCGGTCCCTCGACACGAGCAGGAACAAATGTCAAAGTATACGGAGAGAACTTCATCAACTCAACATCATTACAATGTCGGTTTGGAGAACAAAGAACACCAGCTACATTTGTTCATAGCTCTGTAATCTACTGTTCTTCTCCACCAATACCATCTGAAGCACTCGAGTACATGCAATTTGAACATTACTATCCTCAGACCATGAAGGGACGTCTTGTTTCATTCGATGTGTCAAATAATGGACAAGACTTCACATCTAGTGGTCAAGAATTTTTGTATCTTGAGGATATTGAAATGTCTCATATATCAAGAACTGAAGGATCGAGCTTAGGAGGGACTCCTGTCTTCATTAGTGGAGCAAACTTTGGTAAGAAATGATGTTGTATTTGTCTCAAGGATGCAGACTTGAATTTGACACACCTAAACAACTATTCACTATCTTGATGTACAGTCAACAATACAGAGCTCATGTGTAGATTTGGAAAGGAAACTACAGTGGCTCATTTCCTAACACATACAGCTGTTCTTTGTTTCTCGCCATCAATACATGGAAAAGATTATATGAACTCGGCAGATAAAGAGAAGACAACATTACCTCTCGCTGTATCAAATAATGCAGAAGACTATGTCTTCTTTGGTACTTTCACATACACTTCAAGTATCCCAAGTGGCACATATCAGCCAGGAACGGAAGGCAGCAATACCTTGCTCAATTGTCCAAGAGGTGCTTATTGTGATGGAAGCTTGTTACAAACAAACTTTACACTCTGCGAGCCAGGCACATATCAACCCTTGTCACGCCAGAGTGAATGCATCCCTTGTCCGGTTGGTTACGTATGTAATGAGTTTGGCATGACGGTGCCTCGAATCTGTCCAGAGCATTATGTTTGTGATGAAAGAGGCATGGCTCATGCCAAGCCTTGTCCAACCAACTATATTTGTGATCGAGGTACAGCTACTCTTGCAACAGCATGCTTGAAGGGTTTTGATTTTGGGTCAGAAACTTGCTTCGATAATTCCACAGACGACTTTGGACTTCAAGCATCCGAGTATCCTGCACAAATATGGGCAGAGAGACATTTGATGCCTCTTGATGAGGATACAACAATAGTTCCAATACGAGGAAGATTCTGTCTTGACAACGCTTGTCTCAACTATGAAGACTCTGACAACTTCCAAGTGTTTGATAAATCATTTGATTATTCCTCTACTGACTTTGATTTGAGACGGCCCAAGTGTGTGGAAGGGACTAATTGTGAGCCGGAGATATCTCTCACGTCTAATATGTGTAGCGTTGGTCACTATTGCAGGCTTGGTGTCAAGAAACCTTGCACAGTTGGAACCTATTGCCCTCATGATCATGTATTTGATCCGCTGCCATGTGAGCCTGGTACTTTTAACTTTATGATTGGTCAAGTGAAGTGTTCTGAGTGCCCCATAGGATATTACTGCCCAAGCTATGGATTGGCTGGTCCTGTTATTTGTTCTCCTGGTAAGCATTATTTGTTCATGAGTATGTTCTGAAAGCTTTGTGTATTCAGAATAATTTCTCATCTTGCTCTCTTTTTGATATAGGCTTTGTATGTTCCAGAGAGGGATTGGCAAGTCCAAATATTCGATGCCCAGCAGGATTGTAAGTGTGTCCTATCATTCATTCGTACTGTTCAGCATGTAGTAAACTCATTTCATTTCTTCTTTTCAGCTACTGTCAAAATGGAACAAAGACATCAGATCCATTTAGGAATGATACCACACTCCGGCCATATGCATGTAGTCCTGGTACATTTTGCTTTGCAGGGACAGGTTCCAATGAAGTGCGAGAAGATGATGTTGGATTTGCACAGCCGTGTCATGCTGGGTTCTTTTGTCATGCGGCTTCCACATCAGCAAAGGGTATGGGAGCTTGTCCTCCCGGATTTGAATGTCCCAAGGGAACTGCCAATCCCCGTCCTACTCCCAAAGGATTCTATGCCGAGCATCCTGGTACAATTGAATCTGCCGCATGCCTTCCAGGCTTTTATGCACCGACAATTCAAACTGACAAGTGTTATGAATGTCCACCGGGGACATCTTGTATGTATGAGGGCTTATTCGAGGTTGAGGAGTGTGGTCCTGGCATGTATCGATCAACAAATGATGAAGTTGGTAATATCTGCACTCCTTGCCCTCAAGGTACATGGTCAAAGAACTGGGGTTTGAGGGAAAGAGGTGAATGCACACGTTGTCCAACTGGCGTTGTATGTCCACTCGATGGTATGACAAATCCATGCAGTTATGAAGATCTTCCTACACCGTACGAACCAATTGTTAACTCACAAGGCGTGCCTGCGTTTGAATATGAATTCCCTACTGACTTGAGACCTCCTCCATTTTCAATGGATGAGTGTCAAGCTCTCAACTCAGACACGATGAAGTCATCACGCAGTCCAGAGTATTTCTTTGGTGAACTAGTCCTTCCATATATTGATGTATTAGGACGCGGTCCTCACTTCCGACCTTCTGATCAAAGCTCGCTCAAGTATCAAAGTGTTGCAAAGTGCTACAAAAACTCACAGCCACAAGGCAGCTTGGTATATATGCGAATGGCAGAATACTACGGGCCGCAGTATGATATTCAAACGGGATTTCCTCACCAGGGATATGGTACATCATTCCTCAATAATCAAATATATGCCACAGCTCCACCCGAGGGCTTTGATTTTAGTTTGACTTACTTCCGTGGAGAAGGGAATGGGTACATTGATCTTCCTAAAGCCCGTGTCTATGAACCGGCTTTCAACTGTACCAAGGGTATCCAGTTGATGAACTCTACACTTGTGAAGGAGGATGTGAAGCGAGTTGTATACACAGATCCTACCAACGATTATGAAGGAGGTTATGATATTGAAAAATGTCCAGTCTTTGATTTAGAACTTGATTGTTACATTAATGAATCTGGTGACTGCTGCAACATTGGCAAACTTGAACAACGTGCCATTTACATGGCTCGTGATCAATTTTATCATGGAACGTGCGAAGCTGATTTGATATGTGAAGAAGGA
>Ga0075439_12010_pt1 | contig 11469 bp, 6 predicted proteins | sample MintriSingleCell_FD_74264 | JGI IMG/M metagenome (GOLD analysis project Ga0075439, IMG submission 74264) | Marine eukaryotic communities from Monterey Bay, USA to study complex ecological interactions - Minidiscus trioculatus JGI Plate_4_G5... | ecosystem: Environmental > Aquatic > Marine >... | reverse complement strand
AAGCGCATGATTCCAATAGTACTTTGCAGAGTCTTCGTTAGATGGCTTGCATGCCATGAATGCACATCCAAGTAGGTACCAAACTTCTATAACCTCATCATTCTCCGCGATTAGACTTCCCAATACTTGAATAGCGGATTCAGCACATGTGTTTATCATCTCATCCTTATTTTTTGCAGCACTATCAACATTACTACTATTTTCTCCATTTTCAAGAAGAGATGCACATTCCAACATGATCTTGACAGTTTGACATCGAAAGTTGTACTCTGGCAGAGATGAAGCTGCCTCAACATTTACCAATTCTCGTGCCCTTGTTTCTTCAAGCTCAACTGATGTATCAATTCCAGCTTTATTGTTACTACTTCCCAACCCCACAAGAGCTGACATTGCCTCACATCCCTCCTTCATTCTTTCATAGGCTTTCAATATACATTCTAATGCTTCCGAAAGACGAGATTGACTTAATCGAAAGTTTGCCATTGTTTGTAATGCATCTGGTCCAGTAGATTCTATTGCAAGTGCCGATTTAAGAGCTGTTTCACATAATGATTCAGCATTGGGTTCTTCGCATAAATCAGTTAGGTATAGCTCCGCAATTGAACAATGAGCTGCACATAGTTGTCTCCTAATGTATGTTATAGGAAAAAGGATGACATGAGTTTTATGAGTACACAAAGACTGCATATTGCAATATATACATATCCTTCTATCTACTCACTTTGTCTCGATAAGAAAACGTCTCAGATTTCCTATACTCATCATGTCATCATCTTCTTCTTCATCCATCTCAACATCATCCCCATCTGACTTTGCATTAGCACTACTATTAATAATACGTTCTAATATACATACTGCATATTGCAACTCTTGTACACCAACATTTAGTGATGCCAATGCTTCATTACCACACGATAACTGTCCTAGATATAAATGTAATGATGCGCGACTTTCACAAGTTTGTGCAGTTTCAACATTACTACTGCATTCTCCAACTTCTGTTGTCATATCATTATTACTATTATTATTATTGTTGTTGTATGTAGATGGTCCTAATAATTCAACTGCATCCAAGAAATCAGACCTAGCACCGTCAACATTACCATTGGATGCTTTTATTTCACCCATTTTACCAAGTATAGTGGATAGTATCTTCTCATCCTGTTCATTAGTATCATTATCATTATCTTGTTGCATACTATTTCCATCAGTTGCGGATGTATTATTATGTACTCTAGGTCGTAGGATACCCGATGCATATGTAAACAATTGCAAAGCGGCATCAACATTGGACATTTCCATAGCCTGCTCTGCTTGAGATAGTACCTCATCTAGTGGTATGGCCTTCTTTCTATCATCAGTAGTAGTTGTAGCTCCTCCATCTTTATTATTTCGTGATGATCTATTCTTCTTCTTTGAAGATGATTTACTTTTCTTTTTACCACCGGGCATTTTTATTGAGTTGCTTTAGTATAGATTGATATGAGATATCTACCAGATGATAGACCTTTATTTAAATGTAATGTAATACGCTCATAGCTAGGTAATAGTAGTTGAATAAGAGTTAAGTATCAAATGCTTTTTTTTGTGGTGACTTTTGTCTCAGCTCAGGCATCAATAACAAACAAACATAGTGTGTAATTTGTTTTCCTAACCAACAAACATAGTGTGTGATTCGAATTCGATTGGCGTGCTCCTACCGCACATACATCTCCTACTAACTTACTCGCCTCGGATATACCGGCGCTGCTCAGTTTCTCTGCCAGGGAAGAGCGTACATCGATATAAAATTTCAGCTACAATACAGACACACACGACGTGTATGTAAGTTAAGTCTTTGGTCTGATACACTACCGCCATCAAACTGAGCGGATATCATTTCTTCTATATTATATCGTCTTCTTGAATATAATAAACTCCATCATATATTTATGTGGACCATATACTAACACTCTACTCATACCACACATTATATACACGAAAAAAATCTGAACAACCATCTCTACATAATATACTGGACCAACATTTGTAGATATCATCATATCATCATGCCACCTCCCGGACCAATAAGTAAAAACAAACATATCTTCATGGCATGGTTGGATGCCAACAAGATTAACCCTTATCCAACTGATCAGCAGTTGGAAGAGTGGGAGGATGAATATGGAGTGAAAGTGAAACAACTCCGCAATTGGTTCAGCAAAGAACGTAATGCTAGGAAAGCAAATGAAGCAGAACTAAATAAATTATTGAAATCTACTACCTCCGTTACTAAGAGCAATTCATCAGCAGTAGCATCATCTGCGTCTCCAAGTAATAAGTTCACCGCTCTTGTTAATGAGATATACAACATTCAACAAGCAATCACATCCGCTAAACAAAGTGTATCAAAGTTCCAGATTGATAATCCGGGTGATCAAAAGGATGATTGGTCGGCAGCTCAACGTACCGAGATGGCCAAACTCCATAAATTAGTTAAAACTACCCAGAATATGGAGTTGAGTTGTATCACCAAGGCATTTGGAGTATTGAAATTAGCCGCCGATGAGAATTGCAAAGACCTTTGTGATATCGCTGTCAGTGCTGTACAGGTATTATTTACCATGAAACAATCACGTGAGGCACTACCAACAGAGTCAACCGAGGCACTTCCATACGAATCTTCTGATGCCTTTGTTTGTAAGGTTAATCTTTTCGACAACAAGCATAAGTCTCATTTGACGTATTGGAAACAGCAATACATTCACGGAGTGCTCATCTCTCTTGTAGACAACGTCACTAATATATTCAATTATGTAAACATGCCGTCAGATACTATCAAATCATTCATGAAGGTATTCGAAGATGACTTGTCAAAACAGGATGAATTTGTGGTGAATGCTAATCATCGGGGAGCCATTGATTTACGCGAGAGGCATGATCGAAAACATTATGTAGATAATCTAACGAAAGTTCAACTGGAGAATGATGCCGATGAACTAATGAGTGGTATGTTCGTGATGGAGTTTAGTAAAGATGATGGGATGAAGATGACTGCAATCAATAAAAAGTCTTTGTGATGATGTATATATTATGTGTTGTGAATTGAACTACCATACTTCTCTGATATACTTCTTCGGATTTTGGAACCATGGAGTTATAGTATTTATTGTAGTACAGTATTTGTGATATTGAATCCTGTAGCACAAGTATAACATAAATGTAACTTTGTCTAGTCAAATGTCTCATCTCTAGTGTACTACCATATTCAATCTCTAACTATATCTCTCAACTATCTCTTCTTCAACACACTGCACTGATGTCATCGCATATGTAGCGCCACCACTCGGTCTAGCCACCTCCGATAATTGATAATTACGAGGGAGTGAAGATGGAATTGGTAATCCCATGCCCGCCGTGCGCCCGCCATCAATACTCATAGGCGGCATGATACCAAAGGATACCATGAGAGAGGTTTGAGAATTGCAATAGAGTGAGATAGGCACAGGTAGTTAAAGGTTGCCGCTGCCATCAATTATTAATTAGACTATATCTATAGAGACATCAACAGTAGTATAATATATATTAAATTGCCACATCATCAAACAAGGCAAGATGTAGCCATTAATAATATTATTAGTTAAGCCCCACCACTTCATCAAAACTATCGAAGTTCACATGCACCAACCTGCACCAACCTTTGCTTGTACAATCAAATTGTAAGATATACAGTTAATAACTGGTCGTACCTTTTAAGGATCAACCGTGTATATATTCCGTGTATATATTCATGTATAGAAGGTGAACATATAACTATATTATACAAAATGAGTGCACCATTGCAACAACAACAACCACAACAAAATGTGGTGCACCAACCACCACCACAACAACAACCACCACATATGAACAACACAAACGATATTCTTTCAATACAATCCGACTTCTCAATATTACACCATCCTGGTAAAAAAATAGACAAACAAATTGAAACGAAGTATGATATCCTATTTACTTGTTTAGAAGTTAACGAAGAATGGAAATTAATAAAGAAAGATAGTGGTGGTACGGTATTGGTTAGTCCTGATACTAATTATGATGATTTAGAGAATTTGTTTGAGGGTGTGTCATACATCAACTCATTTGCTTATGGCCACCGCAAAAGTGATGAAACTTTAGAACGTTGCAATGAATTATATTTTAAGAATGTCGTGGGCACTAAGTTGGGCAGAGGATTAATTCAACGACACGTATCATCATTGACATTACCATCAACACCACCAACAGCGCCACCAAGAGTAGACCAAAAGTGTAAGGAATTAGCCGACGATAGTTTTGATTTAATGATGGGGAAATTATCACTTGCAGAACTGACTCCTCTACAACAAAATGAGGAAGCAATAGTCGCTGCTAAAATGCTTTTGGAACGGCTTGAAACAAATCACGAGGTTTTATTACGTCAGGAGAAGAAACGGCAGTTAGAGTTAGTATCTCACAAAGAATTAGAACAGTTGAGACATCCTTCTACTAATGATAATACAAAAGAGAAGAAACAAAGAATTGAAAAGGAAGAGGATGATGTAGTTGATGATAGTATAAACACCGCCCAAGATATGGAATTTGAAGCCTCAATAGACACGGAATTCGATAATGAATCAGAAAGTATGTTACTGGACAACAAGGATGTTAGTGCCAGTAATTACATGGACGAGGAGGATCAGGCACCCCAAGATGAGTTCACTACACCAATGTGCGCTAGTAGTATGGATATTGATAGTAACCCAGAAGTATCTACATGGCCACCCTCTGAACTACAGCAACAAATTGATGAATTGGAAAATAGTAAACAAATCAACCATATCATATCATCAGATGACAATCTGAATAAGAAGATGCAATTACTTCTACAAGAGCTGAATAATAATGGTGGTGTTGGATTTCATTTATTCATCAAGTTAGTATCATCACACCCTGCTACGAAGGTCGTACTCTGGACTCGTTCAAGTGACTACAACAGTATTGAACTAATCAAGAGTGGTTTTGAAGCACAAATAAGGAAAGGAGTCATGGGGTATCAACATTTGCAGAGGCATGATGATGGTGTTGATTACATTCTCTTCCCAATCATTGTTGGGGCGAAAGGCATTTCTGTCGGAAGTGCAAGTGGATATGATGCAGCCCAAGAGCCATTTGATGAATTGTGCCGTCTCGTGTCTCAACTCAATAATGTTATAGTCCTAATGACAGAGTGGGAGAGACTTCATCGGGATCCAAGTATTGCGCTGGATAGGGAACGTACTTTGCTAAGTGCTGGAGCGAATCGTGTACGTTATATGAAGCATTGGGACAAGTCAATTGAGGATTTGTTTCGCAGTTTGTTAGAGGTGGCACAGAATAAGGATACACAACGTGCAATTGCCACAGAAAAGGATGCTGCAAAGGGATTGAGGGCATCTCTGTCAGATATTGTTCGGGATAAGCAAACTGAGATGAACGGGAAAAGTATTGATAATCAAGCTTTGATGCGTCAGCAAGGAACGGATGAGAATGATTGGCTTCGGAAGTCGGCTCTTAGGGGGGGATTAATCAACATCAAAGATTCAATGGACATGACAGATCTTCATACCATCTATGCACGTATGAACAATGGATCGGATGCGGACACTGAGGCGACGGAGTTCCACAAGAAAGTACAACTCAGAGGGCCACACCCACTACTATCTACATTGACACAGCCAACCCATGTATGTATCCAACGATCAAGTAAGGATGATGAACGAGAGTTTATCTTCGTTAATGAATTCGAAAAGTACAATGCACATCAGTCGGCAATGAATTATACCTACCTTAGTGAACTCAACTACTTGAGAGATGATGTGGACTGTGCAATAGTTGATGTCATCGGTTCGAGAGATGTCGATTGGAGAGAGGAGATGGCAGTGTTTAGTGAGCTAGCAACACACCCACTCGTCCTATCGTTGACTTTGACAAATCCTCCACGCTTCTCTAGTTTCTCATCATACAACGGCTTCATTCATGAACTTTGCAAGTTGTCAAACACCAGCCTACTGCCAACTGAATGTTACGGGTTGGAGGATAGATACATGGAGATTGCTGATGCTGAGCAGAGCAGGAAAGACAACCTTGCTTCAAATCTTCAAGTGAAAACAAACAATTACCAAAGTGATGATCCATTCATCAGGGATATGGCAAAGCTTGGAAACTACACAAGCAACTCCCGGAATGATAGTATCAAATTGGGTACGGGTAGGAGAAAGAGAACGGCTGCAACTTTGTTAGCTATGCCGTCGGCCAAGTCTTGATACTTAGAGCACATGTGCAAGTGATAATATAGTAACATACCTAATAGTCTATGACAAGTGACAAGGTGTTGACATAAGCATCAGTACATCAACAAACATCTATCTATCTCGTCTCTCTTGATACTAGTGAGGATACCTTTTTGAGATTGCTAATGAAGAGAATGACGTTCCTTCTATTGATAACTAATTCGAGTTGAGCTACTTTCCTAGTCTATCGCTACCGCGGGTGCCTCTCGGCGAGCCCTGCGGGGCTGATCTGCGGTCGGCTTAGAGCAAAGAGAGAGAAAGGAGTATCCTTTATTCTTCTCTTTGTTGGGTGACGACGTGTCGTGACGATCATGTGAGATAAGAATGCAATGTCGAATCAGCTAGAATAATGAACTAACGAGGGACGAACGACGAACGAGAGACGAGTTATGTTGCAATGATAACTTTATTTAATGTAGGTATATAATCTGTTAGTAAAAAGCAAAAATTAATTTGTTACAAAATATCACAAAATGATGTCTGAGCACAGGCATCCTACCATAGAGTCTATAATAATTTGTTTTCGATACCATGTCTCAGCTCAGGCATCAGTGAGAAACAAACATAGTGTGTAATTCGATTGTACCGAATTAGCTCAGTTGGAAGAGCGCTCGGCTTTTAACCGTGTGGTCGTGGGTTCGAGCCCCATATTCGGTGCGTTTTCTTTTGCTTTTGATCATCACCAAGTTATGAAGAGCACTCATGAATCATTTGAGAATATGTGTATCCTGCTTGAGTCTATATTGAAGCTAATACTTTCTTTTGTTGTCATCACACTCGGCTTTAACCGTGTGGCCGTGTGTTTCGAGCCCCATATTCGGTGGCGTTTTCTTTTGCTTTTGATCATCACCAAGTTATGAAGAGCACTCATGAATCATTTGAGAGTATGTGTATCCTGATTGAGCTGCCTCGCTACGCTCGGCCATTAGACTATTTACCTTGCATGCTCGTTCCTGCTTGAAACTATGAAACTAATGGCCTCGCTACGCTCGGCCAGTGACTTGTTTGTATACTCACAAAGCAATCGTATTATCTCAAGTATACACTATTCGTTATATTTATACAGTTCTACACAAACACTTCTCAAATGTACATATCGCCACTACAACATTATCCAAGCAAGTTTGAATACTGAGAGTCTACACTTGAGATCGTTTGCTGCTGATCATCAGTATTCTCTTGCTCACCCCACGACATTAGACCGTCAATGAGACTTTGCATTGATGTATTCATCGGATCTCCCCTTTTAAACTCTTTAGATTCACCATCGTCCTCGTTAACAGATGACTTAGATGATGTACTGCCGTCGTCTTCTTTTTCTCCGTCATCATCCCCCGAGACAATACTTTGGTGGAGTGAAAAGTAATCTTCCTCAATGTTTGGTGGCTTAAGACAATATACATTATCAGCAGAAACCTCTTCAGGATCAGATTGCTGACTCTGCTTCAATGATGAGGAGAAATCATCTGACGCAAACCCCTGTACATCTGATGACATGGATTTTGATGCTTCCACTCCAGTCTCCCAGTCTGATGAGCAGCCACTATTAGAAATGTTGTTCGTATATAGTGTATCTCCAACATCAACCTTAGAGGTTACCGGAGTTGGGTTTGTCCATAGGCTAACATCTGGTACAAAAGCAGTCGAGGATTCAATGAGTCCTTCTCTCAGACTCTCCCAAGCATCTACAGCCTTTCTGCTAGCTTCTTGTTGAGATCTTGCAAATTCAATACACGACCGTAATATATCCTTCTTCCTATGTACATTCCAAGACTTGACATCTTGGGCAAGAGACACAGCCGAACGTTTCTTGGCAATATTTGCCTCATACTCGACCACGGTAGCATGTATCGCGTGGCTTTGTGCTTTAGAGGCTTCTGATTGAGTATATTGGATCTTTTCCCTAGAGGAAGATTGATCACAAGATTCATATGTCTTCTTTGCCTTTTCAGCTGCAACATATGCGGCTGACTTTGCTCGAGTGGCCGTATGAGATGCTCTCACGGCATCGCGTACTTCATTCACTGAATCGACAGCTGATGATGCAAGTGATGATTGCCACAAAAGATCTGTAAAACATAAGAGACAAGGATCAAAGAGGTGAGTGCCTACAACATAAAAAACTTTGTCAATATCTCTACTTACCATTTGTCATGGCTTTGTTTGTCTCTTCTACAACACTGTTAAATGATTCTAGCCGAGCCACACCAGTAACTAACGCTCGCTGGCTAATAATTTCATCTCCAACATCGCCCCAAGAATCAACGCTTTTCAATATTTCAAGTTGGAAAGCATTCTTCCTATCTTGTGCCGATTGAATAGAAACACTTGAATGGTGTAACTTGTCTAACGTGTGACTTATTGATCGTATAATATCTCGTAATTTGTCGACATCATTGTCTACCCTTATTGAACCAAGTACTGCTGTATCAGCAGATGATTGCTCAGAAGAAGTAGTTCCATAGACAAACCTTGACCTAGTTTTTGATGGCTGTAACACAGAATTTGCTTTGCCTGCGACTCCACTACCTGCGTTTAGAACTCGGTGTTCTTCTGATGGACCAGGCGAGGGCAATAAGTCATAGCCACCAAGATCCTGTTCATCGTTGAGCTCACTATCTACATTAACCACACCAACCTCAAAGTTCGTATCGCTTTTTGGAGAATCATTTTCTGATGATTGACGGTGTAACCTTGACTTTCTATCATTGTGTCCTTTGCCAGTCTCTTCCTCATCCCAGCTTCCCGGAGATTGTTGATTCCGAAACTTAGGCAGTGATGCGTGAAGTAACTTGGCAGATGATGATTCATGACCTGTAGTTTCTAATATACCATGGAATTGAAGAGCCATTGCTACCTGAGCAGCTGCACGCAGCCACGGTGTATCATCGTCGCTCTGAAGCCTCGAGATAGAGTTTGAGCTCTTGGTAATAAGTGTCGAGAAGATCGAGGCTGCTGAATGTCCATCTCTGGGTGTATCAGGTAGACGTTGACGCTTCTTATTCTTTGCGTGATCTTGCAGTATCTGTTTTGTTGATTCTAATCCTGATTGACTAGCTTGTAGGATTGCATTAAGGGGAAATGAGCTTGATAATGCAGCCTTCTCGAGTAGATAGTTGAGATATCTTTCTATTCTCTTTGCCAACTCAGCTGGTCTTTCTTCTTGATGAGGTGAGCTTGATTGTGGTGATAGAGATGATGTCTTTTTGCTACTCTGACTTGACTTCTTCTTTGATGAGGAAGAAGAAGGTGATGATCCTACATATCCACTCCAGACAGACTTGGCCATTGACGTTATTAACCCTACTCCAGATTTTGCTACTGATATTGCTTTTTCACTTATATCTTGTTGACTACTAGCACTACCATTTGATGGCATACTACCCTTTGATAATATAGACTTTTGTTTATGAAAGCCTCCCTGCTTCGAAGGGAAAGGAGGAAGTATTCGACCACACAAATGACCCTGTCCTGGACGTTTGTGAAGTGTCAATATTGCATTCAACCACTCAAAGTCTAAATATGATCGGCGCACGACCATTGTAGAGTTGTTGCTCCTAAAGCGCAATATAAAGTCTCCTTCCTTTGACGATGAAAATGGTTCTATTGTGACGTTGCCTCTTTTTATTTCTTCTATTCTTTGTTGCTTGTTACTAAATGTTGACACCAAATCTAGCTCAGGTAGAGGGAGTGGACAGAACGGCCAACCTTGTAAGCTCTCGTTGGCGTGACTTGTTGTTCTCTCTCTTTCAATCTCAATTAAACTTTGAATAGATATCATAGTTGGAGGTCCCGGTGGAGGATTATCAACAACTACAACAATTTCATTTGGATTTATCCTACTAACTGATGACCCTCCATGCTTATGAACACACATCTGCTGTAAATGACGAGATGCAAATCGACGTTGAGATTCTTGATGTTGTGCCAATGAAAGAAGACGACAAAATACCATCCATCCCTCAATTCCAATTCGTTTATTATTGCATCGTTCAGTATCGTTGGTTGTACATTGAGTATTTGCAGCAGAATAAATTGTCCTCTCCCATATCTCATCAAATGTAGGACTTGATAATAATGATACCTTTTTCCTATCTCCATCTCCATTATTATTATATCTCAGTGCAAATATAGCATCATCCCTTCTTCTAACTATAGGACAATGTAAAGAAACGAATTCTTGTATGCATTCAGGGCCTATGTAAGATCGACTCTCCGTATCTAGCAATGCAAATAATCTTGTGCAAAACTCATATTGCTGTCTATCGAATAAGATTTGGTACTCATTCGTTATATTATCATTTTGATTCTGTTCTGTATATTTATATGGTTCTGATATTGAGTCATTATCATTCTCTGTTGCAACACTTATAGCATACATTGGCCAGCACGAAGTTGTGCCTGCATGAGTTGATTGAGTATGAGATGTGTTTATCGTTGTATTTTGACCAACATGGAAAGACGATGGATTAAGTATTCGTCGAAGAGAGCCTTTATGTGGAATCGATGATGATGCAGGCTGATCCGAATTCCCTTCATGTGTCACTTCACTGCAAATGCTAGTAATACCCTTGTCATAATTTTGATTGCATATGTCACCGACGGAAGTTTGAGGCTCAGACTTTGGTATGTTCAATGAAGAAGATAACGACTCTGCAGATGATACGAATCCATCATCGTCGTCATTATCAATATCATCACCATCGCTATATACTTCTTCTTCTTCTTCTTCGTTGATACTATCATTCAGAACAAAATCATCATGTTCATCTATCTCCAATGCACTGGAATTTGAAGATGATGAATCGTCGTCACTGCCGCTATACATATCTTATATTTTACCACCTTATTAACTTCCTCAGTTGTTCATTAAATCAGAGAATAATAGACGCCAACTACTCATACTAGTAGTGATAGTACCATCATCATTTGATCAATCGGATTCTGAGAACAATGGAACTTCTATTCGTTTTGTCGCCAAAATTATATCAGAGGCAACCCCCCCTCTTGTGTTTTGATCTTGATCTATTGGTTGTACCCAATGCCTATGGTAGTTTTTACACCTCTTATTAGACCTAATATCGCAGATCAGATCAGTACTCAATACTCTTTTGGCAGTGGGTCAGAATCGGTAGCAAGA
>Ga0075439_12478_pt1 | contig 11482 bp, 10 predicted proteins | sample MintriSingleCell_FD_74264 | JGI IMG/M metagenome (GOLD analysis project Ga0075439, IMG submission 74264) | Marine eukaryotic communities from Monterey Bay, USA to study complex ecological interactions - Minidiscus trioculatus JGI Plate_4_G5... | ecosystem: Environmental > Aquatic > Marine >... | reverse complement strand
CCATTGCAACTCCTTCTCTCTAAGTATACTATCATCTTTAATATCATGAGGGGTATCATTTTGTGGTATATTGCAATTTGTGTACATACTACTAGCCCATGTATGGAGCTGTGTACATATTATGAGTAGCATAGAACATGATGTGATCATAAACCATGCATATGATCTGCATGTTGATAGTCGAGGATTTTTCATCATATAAGTATCAACTCAGCTGCTAATCTCTCTAAACTCGGCCGTATCTGCTTATTATCATAGGCAAATCTAATGGATATACAGCCAATCGCCGCGAGCCGCTGCCATGTTGTACTGCCTCTCTCTTACAGCGTTGGACATAATATTTTAGCGATGCACCCGCCGTGACTAAAATATTTTTTCATCCCCCTAAACTTCACTCTAAACCTCTCTTATTTAATATAAAACAACAATGAGTACTTCTGTCAGTAGAAGCAGTATTAGAAGAAGAGTGGGGGTAGTAGTATGGATGCGGCGGCAGGCTCATCTTCGAAGAAACAAAAGATATCAAATAACGATGCTGAAACTTTGAAACTAAAAATGATGCAACATGATTCAATTGCCAAAGCAAATAAGGTATTAATGGCTAGCAATACTGCTGCTGTATATCCTGATAATATTGATGAAATGTATTGTGAATTCATGACGTTGAAGATTATGAATGAAGACTATGATGCATCGAAGGCTCAACTTTCTCCAGGTGGTACTGTCGACCAATTTTGGCATACTCACGTCCTAGATACGGCTGGGTATGCCAGTTTCTTTTGGGATATTAATGATGGTGATATGGTACATCATGATGTATCAAAAAGTCAGGATTCTGATGAGTTGATTGATGAGCGTCAAGAGAAGACGCGTAGCGTAAGTTTTCATTTGGTATGTAATTTTGTCTATCTTTTTTTGTGTGTAATATTATAATATGAATGGTATTAACGGTCTCATGTTGGTTTAGGTTTACAAAGAAACCTTTGGGAATTGTAACTGGCTAGGTGGTGTCAGTGTGAAAGAAGAAAAAGAGTGTCCAAACGTCAGTGTGAAAGAAGAACAAGTGGAGGACCAAAAGGAGAATCAGAAGCAGGCAGCTCCCTTTGAAATCTTTGTCAAGGATTTGAAAGGAGTGACCCATTCAGTAATTATTGGTGCTAATAATACTGTTGGGGATCTGAAGGTCCACTTAGTAAGTAAAACAAAAATACCGTTTGACGAGCAGCGTCTAATCTTTGCGGGGAAACAATTGGAAGATGGCCGTACTATGTCAGATTACAACGTCAAGGAGGGGTCTACTATTGACTTGGTTATTAGGTTACGGGGTTGTTAGACATCAGTGTATGCGGTCATTAGAAAGGAGGGTTTTGGTATTAGTGGTAGTGTTATAGAAGGTATTGGTTGTACCGATACTTCATTTCAAAACCACTAGTGCCGGGATAGTATCTCCTATTGGTATAGAAGTAGTATAACTGCTGTTTTGTACATTTAGCTATTTTGTTAGACGAAGTCCATATACTAATATCTTTCCTTAATAGTTAATGTCAGATGTTTCCATGTTCCCCCGCAAAATAGACTCTCTTCCCCCATGAACAGCACACATAACACTATTAACTATTCATAAATACCTCCCAAAATTAACAAAACTCGATAGAAAGAGTTAATAATATGTATTTCGTTACCGTATCTATGGACGAAAGTGCACTTATTACTATATTATAATCTATCCGACTGGGGATATTGTTTAATAGAGAAATGAAACAAAGTTCTGCATCAATAGCTGATATATTCGATAAGCAGAATGGCACATTAAGTGAACAAACCGCAGATGAGATACTTGCAAAAGATTACAACATTACAGAACAGCCGTCAAAGAAATTAGTACAGAATGCAAATAGACGGATAGCATTCTTACATATAGGAAAGACTGGTGGCTCAACAATATCAATACATTTACGAAATGGATGTTTTAAAAAGATAAACATGCATCGGCTTTGCCAGTTCCGCGGATCAGAGAATTGGATAACAAATGAAACTATCGCATCATACCGAACAGAAGAGTACTTCCATATGCAGTATATACAACCACAAGAGAAGTATACAACTATATTAACTACAGTTCGTAATCCAATAACAAGATTTCAGAGTGCATTTGCATTTAATCATCCAATGAATAAGCCAATAAAATCAAAGCAACGTCCGTTTATGTTAAGTAAACAATCACAGACATACACTTGCTTTCCTAGTTTAGCTCACCTCCTCAAGGCGGCAATGGGGCATGCTGTTATAGAATGGAATGAAGAACATCAAAAAGATCAAACTCCAAAAGTATTACAACTCTCTACCGAGAAACGAAAGAACTTTACTAAAACTCTAAACGCAATCAATTGTACCCAGGCAGCTCAAATAGCATTTGGTTTAGATTCAACATATACTACTCAACAAAATATGGAGAATAATTATAAAGGAAATCATCCATGGTTTAATCACATGACATTTGATTATCGTCAATACTACAAGAGTATGCCACCAGACAAAGAACTACTCGTAATGAGAACGGAACATCTACATGATGATTGGGTCAGGGTGAATGAACTATTAAGTACTGATAGAAGGCAATGGTGGAATAGTACAGATTTGAAGAATGAAACATACAGAGAAGAATGGCCAGATGTACCTCCATTTAAAGGTATTAAACGTGCACGAGACAAACAAGAGCCATATCGATTTAAGACACATTCAAAGCAAGAAAGAGAATGGTTATGTCATCTACTGTATGATGAGATACGTATATACTTTATGATTATTATGAGAGCTGTGAATTTAGATAATGAAGATTTGAAAGAGGCTGTGTATGATGTTCAAAAGTCTTGTAGTTGATTGTGGCATGATTGCGGAGTACATGTGCGTGTATCTTTAGATACCATCTGTGAAGATTTCAGAGATTTAAAGCTTTGAGGTGAACTGAACTTCAAGTATATATGAGCAGAATAGTGGCTAAACTGGAATGAGTACAATGAGTCTCCGCAGTAGGATGAGGATGAGTATTAGCAGCGGAAGCACCACTTCCAATAAGCGGCAAAAGGTCCATGTCGATAAGGCTGTTATCAATACAACCGCAATCTTGATGAAGCAATCAATGCTCAATCATGAGTCTATTGCAAAAGCAAAACAAGTATACGAAGCGGACACGAAGAGGTTGTTCAAAGGCGTTAATACCGATCTATGTGCTGAATGGTATTGTGAATTCATGACATTAAAGATTATGAATGGAGACTATGATCCTGAGGAGGCTAAGCTATCTCCCGGCGGTATCGTCGACGAGTTTTGGCATGCTCATATTCTTGATACTGTGGGATATGCCAAGTTCTTCAAGGATGTTAACCCGCCCTCGGGAGAGATGGTACATCATGATGCGTTGAAGAGTCAAGATTCTGCCGATGCCATTGCAAGGAGGACCAATAAGACTGCCAGGGTAAGTTTTATTAAAGTATTTCCAGTTCACATATCATGTGCACATTTGTAATAAACTTTCCTCTAATTGCATATTACGACTCATACTTTAGGATTATAAAGAGATTTTTGGTAAGGAGTGCGTATTTGATAGGGCAGCTTATCAAGAACAACAAGTATCTGCAGATGAAGAAGAGCAGGTAGTTGTTCAGAATGGATTCCAAATCTTTGTCAAAACTTTGACAGGTAATTGTATTACATTGGATGTCAAGCTTACGGATACTGTTTTGGATCTAAAAACAAAGATCAAGGATAAAGAGGGTATTACTTCTGACCGGTTGCGTCTAACCTTTGCTGGGAAGACATTGTATGACGACCGTACCCTAAATGATTACAACATTCAAAAGGAATGTACCATTCGCATGCGTTAGAGTAGGTTGGGATATTAGATGGTAGTTAGGGAACTACCATTGCCTTGGTTAAAAGTGGAGTAGAATGATGTTTGTGGCACCCCCTAAACCTATAAATGTTAGTTAAGTACGCTTTATTATAATGTTACCGAGTATACTGTTCTATCAGAAGACTTCATTCCTTCCTTGCCCTGTCCTCTGCCTTCTCTACTATTACTACCCCTCCCTCTACCTCTTCCTCTACCCCTTCCATTACCTCTGCCGCCTCTACCCCGACTTCCTCTAGGACGGTTAGATTGTTGTTGATCACTTGATTTTGGGAAGACGAACTCTGCTGAGTTGGGAGAGGTCGGTATTGTGCCAATACCCGATCCCAATGCACTTCGACTAGGTTTAAACTTTCCACTATCTTCGTTTGGTACCTTGTCAGGCAGACCGACGGATAGTTTACTATCCAATTCTCGAGCAGTAAGTAAGTGGTCAGCTAGTCTTCTTCCACTTTCCCAAGCACCGGCAACTGAAGGATTTAATATCCAATCTCCACAGGCTCCTACTCCTCCTCGTCCGTCATAGACGAAGCCATCGACCTCATCTTTACTTATGCTATGACTTGTCCAAGTGTTCATTGGTACTGCGGCTCCCCACAGCTGTACCTTAACGTCAATTACCGAGTTGATAACCGATCCTTCTTCTAAATTCAATGACTTTTCTAAACTCTTTAACAGCTTGATAGTTACCTTATGCTGTAGATCGATCGGAAGGTTTTCTTGAGGTCCTTTAAACTTCTTACCAAAGGTTGGAGATGAAAGTAATGTGTATACTTCTGTGTCTGATTCCGAGTTTTGACTTTGTGTATGATGATGTTTCAATGTGTTGCATGATAGTAACCGTAGACTTGGTTCATTCTTAATATTGACCGTGTATACTCCCTTGCTACTACCTTCCAATAAAGACGAGGATAGCTTTGACAATGCCTTGGCAATTGGACTACTCAATCCCCCGTTACCACCCTCAGTTTTCTCGCTCTTTACAGCAAATACTAAACTATAGATACTATTCAATGTCATTTGATTCCCTCCATTCTGTGGTACATACGGAGCAAATTTTGTCCGTAACAATGAATGAAATGCCTTGGCGGGTGTTCTACTCATAATACGATCTGCACACTTTCCATTATGTGATATGACTAATCGATGATACTTTCCCAATGACTTTTTACCTGCTCGTAATTCCCATAGGTAGCCACCATTCGATTCCTTTTCTTTACCAATATACTTTACTCCATTCGATGGTGAAACCCAAACATCTTGATTGAGTCGAAATGATTGGCCTGTGTATTCGTCACCATATCCATTAAAGGATTGACAATAGTCACGCATATTATTTGATATGTTACCCATACCTCCTTTGCCATAATACATCTTCTCTCCAGTGAGCGGTTGCAACTCTACTGATTGCTTCTCTTCATTCTCATTACTGAGTAACTCACATACACTACCTTCTGGAAAAGATTCAACAACTCCCTCGTCTAACCACTTTTCTAACTGTAATTCAAAGTTTGGTATATTATTTGATGATAATATCTGTGCAGCATGATCAACAGGGCCAAACTTTGCAATATCATCTCCATAATTACAAATTGCTTTTTGTATATTCTCTGGAGCTTGTTGTATCTGTTCATTGTTGTTGCTGCTGTTGCTATTGGTATCCTGACTATCGCATGCACGTTTTGCAGGGTATGTACCACTACTTCTATTCTGTACTACAGCTGGTTTATCATTTGGTAATCTACTAGAACATCTTCCACCAGGTCGAAGTCTACCTGTATCAAACATTGTTACTTCGAGTTCATACTTTAAAGAAGAGTCATTGTAGGCTGACTTGTGTTGTGATAATAATTGTGAAGCACATGATAAACCGGATATACCCCCGCCTAGTATTGCAATGGATAGCTTATCCTTCTCTCCACTGCTATTGGTATTGCTTGACATGAGGAGGATGGAAGAAGTAGAAGGGGATACCAAAGTTCTTTGTTGAGGAGTGATAAAACTTAGTGCAAACTTTTGACAGCAATATAACATGCCAACTAATACTACAGGCAATGATCTCATATTACTCTTATTGTGATAAGCAGGGGGGAGATATGGGTTGCCGCCGCCGTTTAGTGCGTCAGATAATAAGCCAATTCGCAATGCAAAATGCCAAAGGGGAAGATACCATTTTTTATGAGAGTTGAATCCTTTTATTTTGATGAGAGCCGAGAGATATCGAGGCCGAGAGGTATTTTATCTCTTGAAACTGCATAGACTACGCCGTATTGCATAGCCATCATGGACGCTCCTACTGACAGTAATATAAGCTCGGAAGAAGGCCTTGATAATACTGCAAATGACGATGATGATAACTCGAATGAAAACGACGACGGCGGTGGTACTACAAGCGATGGTATCCTTCAACTCCATGAAAATTCTACCTTGCATCTGATGATGATAATGAGGAATGCAAAATAGAACACATAGACGACAATAATAATGGTCCTGATCTACCTCCTGCAACAATTGAAGATATAAATAATGAAATTGATAAAAACCAAAAGCGTATTGATTCAATAACCAATGCCCTGACTCCACCAAGACCATTCAATTATGCTGAATTTGAGAACGATGATGATAATGATGTTGCAAAGGATAATATGGATCAAAAGCCAGCTGCTGTGTCGAATAGAAATAGAGATTCAATATATGAACCAACTAGAGAAGATATTGAAAGTGAGGGTAGACCACTGCCACCTGCAGTTAGAAGAACACCTCCGGTATCTATGCCGAGAAATACAAATACAAATGTAGTTTCTATGTCTATAGAATTACACGATGATCATGAAAGTATAACCTCTATGGAAGGAGTTGATAATGAGAATATACAACAACATTCTACTGATATACCAATTCTAGAAGCTACACTTGTGGATGATACTAATAATCCTATCTATGATGCAACACTCATATGGGAGCCCTCCACAACTCATAATCATAGTAAAGCAAAGGAAGGACTTGTTAAAACGAAACGATTGCAACGAGTAGTAGGAACGACGGCCATGCTACTTATTCTTATTCTCGGGGCCATTATTGGAGGTGTAGATCAAACAATTGACAATATTGTGCTATTTCGGGTATCATTTGGTATTATTCTTGCCATATTTGGATGTAGTCAGTTGTTTGTTGCTGCAACTCTTTATCAGAATCGGAACAATGTACTTTTGGAGTTATATCAACCAGTATTATTGGCACTATTTTCAATAGCCGGGGCAGTGGCAACCTTTGCTTCATTCATGTTTGCATTACCAGAGTATGATATTAGCTGTGCACTTCGCCAGCCAGTAATCTTTACATGTTTTACATTCATGGGAAATGTCTTATTGGCCAGGTCGTGGAGGATTGGATGTATTATGTGTTGCCCTATCAATTCAGATAAAAACAACAAAACTACAAAGACAATTGTGAGAATAAGAATGAACGTCATAAAGGCACTGAGTAAAGTATCAAAGCTGGGGAGATTCGTCAGTAGTTGTGGAAAGGTCGATTCGATTGGCAGTGCATCATTTACGGACACGATGTTGGTTACACTTACATTAATGATACCCCAAATCATACTCCAAATCGTCAACCTTTCATTACCAAGTGTTAGAACGGAAAGTGAAGAAGTATATGAAGGTGTATACGTATGCCAATCAGATACAAGACCTTCTTTTCTCATCATTGGGATAATATTGGTTTTAATACCAATCTTACTCGCATTAGTTCTGAATACTAACGGCGAGGGGGCAATACCTGATCAATTCAAGGAGTTCGACGAGATAATATCATCTCTATTTGTATCAAGCTGCATTATAGTAGTCAATCTACCTTCCGCTACAATGGTTAGGGATCAAGTACCAGAAGCGTATGCATATCTAATGAGTGCGGCAGTATTGGGTTTTACTCTGCCGTGGAGGTATTTCTTGGGCTGGAAATCTCTTTCAAGATCATATTCATCCATTGACGCGGGTAGCGGGTATGACTCGGGCAGACTGAAGGCAGCAGAAGACTCGACAAACATGACAATATGTTCGAAAAGATGGGACAACGAGATAAGGCATTAGAGATTGATAAATGTATTCTAAATCTATTCAAAGCTGAGGACGACTATGATTGGGAGACAGGTTTCAATACGGCTGAAATTAACTCTTTGGGACCAAAGGACTTGCAAGTATTAGTCTCTGTTATGATCAATAGCGCTAAACGATGGTGGCGGATATTCCAATTAACAGTCGGAAAAGGAGAAGAAGGAAGGAGGGCAGGTTCACTGGCTGCCAAGACGTGTATGGGAGGGATTCGGGTGTTCAAAGAGGCACCCGCCAAGAAGTTACTGAAAGATAGGAGTGCTGTATTCCCTGGCTATAGTTTGATGATGGCTGTATTAAAAGGAGGTTTGTATCATGACAGAGACGAGTTTGAATCAGAGCTTGGTGAATCGCCGGAGCAATTCGAAACTGAGCTAGCGTGTAACTTCATTGCCGAAACTGAGTTTCAACAGTATCATCACTGCCGTGCCCTTGCCATGAAAGCTGACATAATGCGAAGGCATGGACGATACGAACAAGCTGTTGCCTTGACTGAAGAAATGAAATCGGTATACAAGCCACACCTCCACAGTAAAGTCATTCTAGACGAGTATGTCTCAGATCACTGTGGTAACATGTTGGCAGCGTCCATAACATGGCTGTGTTACTTAGATAGAAAGGAAGAAGCACAAAGACTCTGTGACTATATCATTGAAGAGGTACTTCCAGAGATTGGAGAGACACAGTTCATTAGCCTCACAGAAGTCTTATACCCAATATGTCTTTTCTTCAAAGATCAGAGCAAAGAGAAAGCTATGGAAGCGCTTGAATTATATAACAAGTATGTGATTCGACCAATAGATATGGAAACTGCACTCCCTGCTGCTGTTCAGTCAACGATTCCGATGATTATCATATTGAAATGCCGTTGCTCTGACGGAGATAGGTTTGATTCTATGCATGATGACGTTGCATCGATACTAGACTTGGACGAGGGATTTCAAGATTGGGTTGAACTAGGATCGCTTGCTTACTGGGATATCGCCTATTCTAGTATTTGTGCTCTGAGGCCTGTTTACTCTTGGCAAATATGAGTGCATGCAATGAACAAGATAAAGCGGCCTTGACAAAGAGAGTATTCGGTATTTAAGCATATCAGAGGCGACGTTGAAAAAAGAAGACGATGGTAGATCGATTTCAGCTCTGGCTTATTCCTATTACTCTCGCATTCAATGTCTTATCAAGTAGGGACCAAATGAAGTGAGAGAAGATGGAAGGGATTTCAAAAGATACCGGACAGACTATCACTGTATCCTTTTACTAAAGTATATCCAGCAGCAGTCAGCTGACTTGTTCACATGCTAAACGACCGATCTATGGCCATAGATATATTCATTAGATGATAAGTAAACTCAAGAGTAGAAGAGAAGAAGAATGGGCAGAAAAAAAAGATACCAAGGAGGATACCTTACTAGATAGATGTTATTGTAGTAACACGTCTAGAGAGGATAGAGGACAAGAAGTTGGAATTGAATGATCCATAACTTCACAAGCGGATGAACAATTGAAAATCTACTTAGGAAGGCAGTTGTGAAATGTCCGTTAAGTGCTGAGCAGTATTGGTGTTCTCGATTTAGGAGCTCGGTTCGGGTTTCATCTTGTGCTCAGTTTTATATGTGCATCTCTTTGTACTGCACTGCCCACAATCAAAGCAACACAAGCAACATATAACACAGACAAGACAGTATGAAACACACATATATGATACTCGCCGCCACTTCTTTGGTGAGCATATGTAGTACTGCAGTTGATGGTGTTTTTCGTGGACTACAGTCATTTGACACCTTGGACTTGGACTTGGATAATGAACAGAGGAGGGAGAACTGTAAGTGTGCAGCTTGTCTTCATGTTAGTAAAGTATGAAATGCATAGAATATCCTTTTCTCACTGACATTACACACCAGTTAATATCAATATTGGGTCAAAGCAGCGCTTACTTTCCAAATCTCAAGCCAGTCAACATGGAAGAAAGATCAAGAGGAATAAACGGAGGAATAAACGGAAAAAGAATCGTAAACCATGGCAGAAAGATAAGTCAAACTCAAATAAGAGGAACAGAAGAAGAAGTAGAAAATCAAAGTCAAAGTCCAAAACAGATCAAGATCAAGTATGCTCTAACAAGACACGCATCATATGTGATGATAGGGGCAAGAAATTGCTCGTATGTCAGCATAAAGATGGAGACAACAAGTCGATATGCATGAAAGTGAACAAGGTCCATGACCATCTCAAAAGCCATCGTAAAGACTATTGTGGTAGATGCAACGATGAAGGGTCAAGTTCTAGGTAAGTTCCGATTAAGCTGTGACTATGATAAGTAGACGCTTGTCGAGACTATGTATCTAAAGAGGCTAATGTGGCTAATGGTACCATCTCTTCTCAAAGCATGATAAGTAAGAAACAGCTGCAGCCTCAACCTCAACCAAGCAAAAACGAGAAACAAGCACCTCCTACCCATACTCCGCCACTTCCAAAACCGTCGTCAGCTAAGGCAAATAAGGCCCTTAGCCCACCTATTTCACCCTCGCCAAAACAGCCAAGCAAAAGCGAGAAGCAGTCACCCCCTAAAGCCAGCTCTCCTCCTCATAGCAAAAGTAAGAAACAACCAAGCAAAAGTGACAAGCAGCCACCATCAAAGGCAAGCAAGGCCCTTTGTCCCACAACTACAACCTCAGCAAAAGCGAGCAAGGGCAATAATCTTAGCCCCACAACTATAGGGTCAACTGACTCCCCGTCACCATTCAAGTCTAGTAAGGCCATATCCAAGTCTGGTAAGGCCATATGTGGACCAACCATATTGCCCCCTACTAATCCGCCTACCACTTCAGTGGACTGTGAAGATGTAGTCAAGTCTGGAGGTCAAGGTGTGACCGAAACCAATGTTTATGTGGGTAAAAAAGAGGGAACAGTTGAGCTCACATATAATATGTATGGTGTTCCAGATGAAATTGAAGTCTTTTATGAAGGCAAGAGTGTATACTGGTCTGGAGGACTAGTCAGTGGGACACACACGACCAATATAAAATATGGACCGGGCGGGAGTGCATTCTTGTTAGTGGTCATCAGTGCTCCACAGTCAGGAACGAAATGGGAATTTGAGATGTGTTTTTTTGAGCTTCAGGTCCGCAAGAAATTTTCAACCTTCCACGTGGAATATATTGGCCAATTTTCTTAGGGGCTTCTATGTGAAAATTTGATTTGCATCTTCTGTGAGTAGTAGATTGATATTGAGATAAACAAAGTTAGCAATACTGTTTCTAACCCATTTTTACATGTAGAATCCATTTTTGTTACCTATTTGGTGCTCATATACACCTAGGAACTAGTATTTTGCCTTCAAAGTCAGATCTTGTATTTTGTAGTGGCTCACCACTATAAATGGCCCCTCTCATAACTCGGCCCCTGCTTACTGCAATATATTGTTTGAACATTGATTCTAGGCCAGTTTTGCATGTAGAAT
>Ga0075439_12158_pt1 | contig 11494 bp, 9 predicted proteins | sample MintriSingleCell_FD_74264 | JGI IMG/M metagenome (GOLD analysis project Ga0075439, IMG submission 74264) | Marine eukaryotic communities from Monterey Bay, USA to study complex ecological interactions - Minidiscus trioculatus JGI Plate_4_G5... | ecosystem: Environmental > Aquatic > Marine >... | reverse complement strand
CCATACAGTTTCTATCAAGGAGTCTGCACACGGTAACGCTCGTGCCATGTTTGCTGCCTACCGTGCCTCGAAGGAAAAGGGAGCGAAGACAATCGAGGCATCAACTACAGCACTCAAGGCGGCAGAAGCCAAGGCTAGACAACAGTTGGCAGAGGCACAAAAGAAGAAGGATCGAGTGCAAGTCCAACCTCATCGTAAAACATATTGGTTTGAGAAGTTTGCTTGGTTCATTACATCGGATAATTACTTGGTTGTGGCAGGGAAGGATGCACAACAAAATGAACAGCTCGTCAAGCGATATTTACGACCGGGAGATGCCTACTTGCATGCTGAAGTACACGGAGCAGCAACCTGTATCCTCCGTGCCAAAAGACGGAGGCGTAACGATGGCAAGACACAAGTCATTCCTCTCTCGGATCAGGCTTTACGAGAAGCTGGGACGTTTACAATCTGCCGCTCGTCAGCTTGGAGTAGTAAAATGGTGACATCTGCCTATTGGGTTGAAAGTCATCAAGTGTCTAAAACAGCACCCACAGGAGAGTATCTTACCGTCGGATCGTTCATGATTCGTGGCCGTAAGAATTTCCTTCCTGCATCATCATTAGAAATGGGGTTGGGCGTGCTCTTTCGATTGGGTGACGAGACAAGTATAGCCAGACATAACAATGAGAGGAGAGACTTTGCACTACTCGAACAGGAACAGATTTTAGCAGAGAAGGAGGAGCTTGAGGAGAAGGATACTTGGAAACAACAGCCTACACCATCAAAGGTAACCGACGAAGGCGAAGCTCCAAAGGAAGTAGGTATCGAAAAGTTGTCAATCACGGAAGAAGAGGAGAAAGAATTCAATACTGTTACAGACAACGAGCCCGAGTCGCCACCTTCTCCTGACGACGTCAAATCACAACCTACAGAATCATCCAATACCAACGACAAGAATGTGTCGTTTGAAAAGAAGAGCAACCCACCAACCAAGAAGAAGAAAGAGAAGGAGTTGTCACGAGGAAAGCGATCCAAAACCAAACGTGCCAAGCAAAAGTATGCCGAGCAAGATGATGAGGATCGAGAATTGGCAATGCTTGCATTACATGGTGGTGAATCATCGAAGAGGGGTAAAAAGGGTAAGAAAGGTAGCAAAATTGTGGCCGTCGATTCGGAACTACAAAAGAAGACGGGAGAGCAAACAGTCGCACTTCTCGTACGAGACTCTAAAAAGGTAGCCGAGACACTTGATGAGAATGTTCAGAAGGTACTAGCTACATGTGTTACTGTTAATTCAGAAGTCCGGTGGGACAAGTTTGATGCCGAAGTTCTGGATCAACTGAATGAGAATACTCTAGAAGAACAATTAGCTGCGGCGAATCGTTTGTTAGAGTTATCGTCTGGAACACGGGTAGACAACTTCTCAGCTAGTCTTGCCGGTATCATTCGAACTATCAAGAAGCACGGATTGAAGTTTGAAGACGGTCAAGCACAAGGAGGCGGTGACGGGAAGCAGAGGAAGAGTAAGGCCGAGAAACAGGCTGAGAGGGAAGCCTGGCAAGAGATTTTGGCAGAAGATGGTATTGTAGAAAACGATGACGATGAAGATGGCATGGCAGTTGATGATACTGCCGAGCTAGGAAAGCTAACGGGCAAGCCAGTATCACAGGATGTAATATTACACGCCATTCCTGTCTGTGCACCGTATTCTGTTCTTTCTCAATACAAATATCGAGTCAAGTTGACACCCGGATCAGTCAAGCGAGGCAAGGCTTGCAAGCAAAGTGTAGAGATGTTTATGCATAACGAAGGTGGGAAGAAGAAGCAAGTCGATGAAGGTACGAGGCGAGATCAGGCCCTCATTAAGTTAGTGAATGAGAATGAGTGGGTACAGTCAATGATTGGCGATGTAAGAATAACTTCACAGGGTGCCTCCAAAATTACCAAGAAACAGAAGGGCAAAGCAAAAGGGAAACAAAAGAAGTAAGGTTCTTTAGCATTATGAGTTCTAAACTAGACTTCGGCTCATTTCCTACTTGTGTTCTCCCCGGCCACTTCTTCCAATAAGATCTATTCTTGAAGTGCCATTGCCATTAAATCCCCAGACTTTAATTCTCTTACATCTCTAGCCACCAATCTTTCTAATATCATCCATGCAGCACCAACTAAGAAGACGCCTCCACAAATGGTATCAAAGGTGAAATCGAATACTTGAACATTTGTCAATACTCCCCCAAATAGATTATCATATGCTCCAGATTCGCCTGCAATTAACAACACAGCTAATAAAGCACGAAGTCGTTGCTTTTCCCAATATCTCTGATGATATTCTTCTGCTTTATAGAATGCCGATGATGGTTCAATATCAACTAAATTATACTGACCAGCTGTCTTTGTTTGTTTTGATGCATTATCTTCCTTCCATTCTATTGCAAGACTTTCTTCTTCGTCATCATTAGTAAATATAACTGATGCATATTGTCTTGAATATCCAGGCTTTTGATATTCAAAGAAATTATCTAATAACTTGGTGTATGATATTATATCATCGTCATATACTATCACAGGTGCTCCAGTATATCCAACTGTAGTTGCAAGTACTCCTGGCTGCTTTAGTAACGATTCAGCAGGCTCCCAAAAGCAGCCCATACCAAATGTTGCTTCCTTAGTGGCAGAAAGGGACATTATATCTAATGGACTTCTTTGTACATGGGAAGCAAATCCACAACCTTGGCCAACAAGAGCAAAGAAAATTAATGCATGTAGTAAATTGGATTGTTGAATTGTCATTATATCGGAGTGGTATAATCTTGTAGTAATGGGGAGATGACCTGTTTAAACCAATAAAATAACAGATATATTTATTGAATATGGATGTTATTATCCAATCTAATAAGCACGGTAGGTGTTCATCGCCTTCCTTATATCTATCCTGCGACCTTCGTCATTTATTTTGGGGGAGAAAAATAGAGGATACCGAAAAGATATGAGAGTATCTTTATGCGCATCAATGGAAAGAGAGAGATATATGACGGGCGTGTGATAGAGGTCAAAAAGGATTACCTACAGCGATGAGTTCATGTCAGATATGCACCAATGATTACGGTGGTAAGGTCGTTCCGACGATTTTGACTTGTTGTGGAGAAGATACTATATGTTTTGATTGTTTAGAAAAAGATCGAGTTGCAAAGATATCAAATTTGACTGGTAATCGTAAGAAGATTAAGTGTATGCTTTGCAATGAAGAATTCCACAGTGTCAATGATACACCTTGGGTTGTTAATAAGACATTCATTAGATTAACTGGTATCGAAGTTGATATGAGTTGCGTTAGAGAGGCACAGGCAGCAAGGCGGCTGGCATCCTCTACACGAAAGGATGTTGTCTCTCAGAGGTCACAACGTAATGTAGATGTGGAACAAAACAATAACGAGGAAGGGGGCGACGAAATAGTTTTCGATAATAATGATAGCACGGGTACATCGTCTGCACCTGCAGGGCTGAAACGAGAAGCACCAGACCAACTCAGTATACAAAGGGAAGAGAATGTGGAGACACATGAGAGTGATGAGGAGTCAAGGTTCTCTACTGTGGATGAAGGTGCTGCTGCTAAAAAACGCTCTAAAAGAACAGAAGTTACTGCATTTGAAAGCTTGTCTTCGGAAGATGAGGATGATCTGGATCATGAAGATACAAAACACTGGCTAGATGCAGTATCAAAGGATGATATAAATGTCTTCAGAGTTAGAATATTTAAGAATGATTCACTTTGCAATGATGATAAGTTTGGAAGGAAATGCTCCTTTTGGTGCATTCAAAATGGTTATGTTGCATCCGGTGCACTTATGCTTATAGTTGATGAGTTAAGAGATAAGATTCAGACTGGCGGACTAGAAAATGTTAGAGACCACATAAGAGGGATGGATCACCAACACTTGCTAAAGATATGCCGTGAGTGTAAACCTTATTCATCTATTGAGAGTACAACATATGCCAAGACATATAGGTACTTTATCGAAATCAAACCTGGAGATATTGTTGCAATGCATGTGAGCGGAAAGGATAGGAAGAAGGATGGTCCTAATACGGCACTTGTGTTTGGAGTGGTACAAGATGATATGCTCATTCATATGAGCAAAGATGAGGCAAGGAAGGATGCCTTCCCATGGAACTTTCAAAAGGAAGGGCAAAATATTCGTGGGTTCGATAATGGTATTATGTTACGAAAAGTAAAATGGCACAGGCAAGGTGTGATATATGATGTAAGAGGGGATGAACAAGCAAAATGGCTTGCAGAATGCCAAGGGAAATGGATGGCAAAGATTGGTGAAAAGTATTTGAAGAAAGCCATCAAGGAGATGAGCTCAGACAAGTTCATTGGAAACACTAGTCAAGTTACTGATGAGTGGATTGAAGTGGGGCTTACTGGCAAGTGAAGAGAATAATTTGTGTTTAGAGAATATCTGGTATGGGGATATGCCAACAGACGATAGCAACTAGAAGAGCTTGGTACAAGAGACACCAAGATAAACTCTCATTACAGATAACAGATAGCCCTATAGTACAACAAACTATTATGACTCCTCTCTATACTCATACTCCTCTATTCTTCCTTCATTCTATTATTGCAAAATTGTATATCTCAAAATTCAGCCAAGTTCGAACTATACTTCCTAGCCGAAGATGGTTTAACATCCTCAACAAATGAGTTGGATAATACCATAGACTCTTCCTCAGATGTATTCATACTTAAACTATCGTCACCCAACTTGATTGGAGACGGTGGCTCCTTGTAATGACCCTTGGATTTGGAAGGACTGCCTACTCTCCCCTTGGATGAGGTGAATATAGTTTTGGGACTGCGTTTACCCAAAGGACTTCCTTGTTGGCGGAAGTCATTCTTGTCGTTCATACTTCTTCGTGGACTACTACTACCACTCTTAGCCTTGTTCATGCGTCTTGGCGATTGCCCGACAAACTCGGGAGGGTTTGACCTACGTTGGAAAATATTCGTAAGTTCATCAGTCCTCGATTCAGAACTCAACATATTCTCTTGAAACAATGGCATAGGCGGACGTGTCTGTACGACATGACTATACTTCTGATCAAAGTATAATGTACTTGTTATCGTCTCCTCTTCATTGTAGGAGCAGTTCAAATCTTGTGTTGTATCAGTAGGTGATACTTGAGCAATATCCTTCTTAGCCAAAGGATGTCTACATAAGAATTCATAATCGGTTAACTTATCATCGGACAAGTTGGCAATATCTTCAGGTGAGGCAGTACGAACGGGTGTGGCGAAGCATAATCCCTTCTGTGCCTGTCTGAATAGATTAACAACTCCACTGCCTACATTGGATATAGGTGAGGTTGCCCGACCTGTCGAGGATGGTAGATTCATACCACAGGCAAATCGTTGTTTTGATTGTGTAAGACGGATAAGTTCCTCTTCATCATCCGACAAAGCAAGTTGACCAGTCTGTTCGGGGGTAGCGGTGGCAATCTGTTGGGACGTAGGAGATGGTTCTCTGGAACTACTAGACCCTGAGGGAGGTGTTCTTGTCCTGTCGAGTTTCTTGGCGCCTCCTTGACTATTCTTGGAATTATCAGACGCTCCCCTAAATATCTCGAGCTTGCGTTTCATTGATCGTTCTTCTAATTCCTTGGCCGATAGTTGCTTCTTCTTCCTTGACGAATTCTTCTTACCATCAACATCGTAATTCATTGCATTCTGTAGCTTCCTATCAGTAGAGGATGTCGATCGTGAAACAGCACCACGGTTATCATGACCAAAGAGGTGATTGATAGGCGATGATCGTCTACTACTATTATTCGATGATGAGCCTCCTCCATTAACCTTGGTACAACCAAGGTCGGTATCAATGGGGTTAAAACATCTTGTGAATGATTCTAATATCGTTTGCACGACAGCAGCAGATTGTCCTTTATTGTTGTTATTGCTGTTGTTGTTTGGTGGAGATGACATGATGATTATATGTGCGCACTATGCCTTGTCTATTGCAATATAAACTCAATGTGTATGTGACAGTATAATGTTGATTGCAAGTATGATTAGTTGGCCACACTAACAAAACATTTTTATATGTGTTGCAATGAATAATAATAATGAGCACAAGATGTGTTCGAGTTGTGTTGTGCTGCAATGACTACTTCGACATCGGTCGGTGTACGGCGGCTGTTATCCAAGAGTCTTCTCCCTCTCCCCTATTGCAAATACTTATTAAACCACTATGAAACCAACGCGCTCTAATACAAACAGTTAATGGGATAATAGGCGATTGTTAATGGTGTGCTATTGGTTCAAAAGAGAGATGTTTTCGTCTTTACGTGTCGTAAAAACGGCATTGCCCTATCTTTGTAACGGAATTTTATCGGTAGGATACTTGTCAAGAAAGAATGGATAAAGCTGGAATAAATGAGCGTTGTGTAGCCAAAAGAGAGTTTGGATCTTTGCACTGTTGGTGTAAGCAAGCTAAGGCCTATTGCATTCATTGACCCGGGGCATTGCATTATTGTCCATATAGAGGAGACCTACTGCAATACAATTGTTTACATTTACACATCATGTCTCCAAAGAAAGATACAACATCTGCATCATGGCCAACTACAATCATAACATCTTCGATAATGGTAAGCATATCTCAAACTCTCATAAAAATATCTTTTGCGATGTTTCTCCCTATTATAGGTAGATGCTCACCAAACGAGTCATTTGTATCCATTTCATTCTCTTGTACGATATCCATTGAAACGTCACATATATTAGGGTCTACTATTCGGTATTGCATTCTATAAATCACATGTATATGAACCAAACATTATTCGTGGACAATTCCTCTTTCAAAGATTTGTAATGCTAAAAGTTTTCTTTGGTGCCATGGGTATTGGTGCTTTGATATTTTCAATAATGAGTATGATGGGGATACAAAAGTTAAATAATGTTCGACAATTGTGGAAACCTACTAGTTTAACAAGAGGATGGTTAACAGGTCCAGGTCTTGGAGGTGTTTTGTTAGGTGTTGGTATGGCTTTGAGTGGAGCATGTCCTGGTATGGTTTGGGCGGCTTATGGTGCTAAAACAGAGTTATCATACTTGACAATTGCTGGAGGAGTGCTTGGAGCATTTATATATGCATCGTTTGCAGAGAAGATACAATTAAACATACTCAATAAAGGACCTCTCGGACCGTGTTCACAAGTTTATGTTGATGAGAATATGGGTCACAGCTCACCAGCACTTTTAATGATGATATTGGGTATTATATGTCTTGGTGGATGCGCAGTATTGGAGAGCCTCGTGCCTTGGAAGTCAGAGTTACCTTCACGATTAGCAGAGGCTATGAACGATCCTAGTTGTGATTTCGGTTGTTCAACATTCAGCTTCATTGAGTGCCCTGCATGGCCACCGTCTATTGCTGGTATGCTGCTTGGTTCTTTACAGTTTCTTGGGGTTATGTTTATTGGGAACGTACTCGGCTCTGCTACTTCCTTTCAAATCATCTCAAGTTTATGCACACCATCAAAGTTATCGACCGGATACAGCAAAGTGTTTGCAACTCCAAATGTGTTAAGCTGGTTCCAATTACCATATGTTGCTCTAGCTACACTGGCTGCATATTGGTGTGCAACGAATGCCAACGACGTCGGTGGATCAGAGGGAGTGAATAGTCCATTATTAGCATTCATTGGTGGATTTATTCTAATCTTTGGTAGTAGACTTGGCGGTGGTTGTACCTCAGGACATGGCCTCTCTGGCTGTGCAATGTTAATGGTACAAAGCTGGATAGCCGTCCCTGCAATGTTTATGGGAGGCATCATAACAGCAGTGGTATTGCAAACTACTGGTAATGGATCATTCTTCCATATTGATTAGCTATCAAGTTAACATAAGCTTACTATACCGCATCAGTAAGAGTATCTAGTATCTATACACAAATAGACAAGCAATTACTTAGATGTGCTACCGCCAAACTCGTATCCTCCTAGCATGAACTGAGGCGTGGGTATCTTTGCAATGGATTTCCTAATTGAATCAAATACTCCTTCGTCCGATGGACAGTGCTCTTCTAAAAAGCCATTCAACTTAACTATCATCTCTCTTTCTCGGGTGTGCATTTGCATATCAATCTCATGACCTCGATCATGAGTGTGTGTTATCATCTGAGACGGATCCCAATACTGTGATATCATTTTACTATTAACCAAGTGTCTATCTTTCTTTCCAAATATATGAAATGATGGTATGCTGATTGGGTTATCACTCTTTGATATTGTTATATGATGAGGAGCGCCAGCACATGCCAAGATTGCAAATTTCCATGGACACTCCTTCATATTGAATATATCTTTCCATATCTTTGGATGTGAAAAGTTTGTGACAATTGCTGCTCCTTGAGAGAAGCCATATACTCCATCAAAAGGTCCATTCTCCTTGCAATACTTTGCTATATACTCTAATGATTCTTGCCATTGATCTGATTGTGTTTCTAAACTTTTTGAGTTATCTGCCCAGTTATAAAAAGGTCCGTCACTGAAGACTTGCAATCCTGGATATACATTATTATTACTACAAATATGTGGTGCATGGAGATATATAAATATACATTCTATTTGTTTATTCAATTGCAATCCACTAATTTGATATGGTCTGTCAGTCATCATAGATATGAATGAGATAGGTATGAAGTGTAACATACACATCATATGAACAGATCTATACATTCGAGAACTTACGTTATATCATTATTAGAACCGGCTCCATGTAAACAGAGAAGTCTGGGTTTCTTAGATGTCATAACAATATTGATACGCGGCAACAGCACACTCTCATCTCCCCTTTGCATCCCCTTTTTCTCAATTAGATACAAAGACTTCCAATTTGAAAAAAATATGGCTGAATAGACTTCAATTCGTTCCTTCCTATTATTAGTACTACCTTCTTCATTTGTCAATCATAACTCATATCGTATACTCATATCGTATACTGATAGTGTATTATACCTTGGATTATTTTGGCGTTGCCGGTTGGATTGTGTTGTTGCACAAGAAGAATTAGTTGTGGATATAAATAAATTATATTGGTACCCATATCTTGTAATATCTTTATTGGATATCTTAAATAGTATAGTATCTACAACAATATTAATAATATGGATGAACCACCACAGGAAGGATTAGATCCTAAATTAGCAGCACTGACTGACTTGGCAGCTGCAGGTAACGATAATATATTACCTTTAAATGACGATGATGATGATTACATTGCAGAAGAAGAAAGCTCAAGGTGGTTACCCATTACTCATCATGGAGATAATCAACCACCACAAGTTGGACAGGATCCCAAGTTGATGGAGTGTGTTAATGTTGGCATTGATGTACCGACTGATCATACTACTGCTGCTGCTGTTTATCAAGAAATGGATAGTTTTATACCGCAACATATAACACAACATGCAGATACTCCTACTGCCCACGACTTTGTGCAACAATCCATTGAACCAAATTATAATACAACCACTGATTACTTGCCAGAGGAGTTTGTAACAACTCAAACAACAGTTAAAGAAGAAGAAGTTCATATCAATACTTCAAGTACCTCGGCAAGCAACAGCAAGACAACAGCTAAAATGAACATGAATATCAATCCCAAACTCACAAATAAAGAATCATTAGCTGAATGGAACCGTATACATGATCCTACATTCGCCAAAGATACTAAAAGTCGACAGTATAACTTTTATGAGAAACAACAAGATAAGAAACTCTATACTCCGCCAGATACTGGCGATGATGATTTTCCCATTGATGAAATAATGAAATCATCTTGTAATGAAACAAATAGTGAATTAGCAAATGCAATTGATAGTGTATCAAATCCTACTTTACCACCAAAAACGAGATCAAACTTTTGGAAACGACATGAGGAAGAGCGGTTTCTAAGAGGATTACAAATGTATGGATGGGGTCAATGGAAACGCATACAAACAATTGTTGAAACTCGAACTAACAAACAGATAAAATCACATGCACAGAAACGTGCCAAGGTCAATCCAGGTCTCAAATTAAAGTATAGTAAAGGCAGACCGCCGTCTACGAAGGGACGAATATCATCTAAAGTATTGGCAGAAGATGCTCGGATTAGAGTAGAAGCTAGGATGCCTCCGTATTTGCAGCCAGATCCTATGAGGATGCCTCCACCAGACAACGACAATCTTCCTTACTCTTCCTCTGCAATCCCTCTTACTAATGAAAACACCCTACCAAGAAGAGTGTATGCTCGTTCAGCTTCTGACAATTCAGAAATGTGTACTTGGTCACTTGCAGGTATTTGTTCAAAAGAAGGCGATGTTGCTAATCCATCAGTTACTACAATTTGTGTCAAATATGATAATGGCTTCGAAGACAACGTTCCATTGGAATGTATTATGAATGAAGACTTTTATGAACAACTTATAAAGGAATTGGAGAATGCATATGCCTTGCCACAATCGTCATCAACGCCTCCTCCTCCTCTATTGGATGCTGGCACTCCAGTCTATTGTCAATGGATGGATCCACACATGCCCATTATGCACGCACGATGGTTCCCAGGTACTGCAATGAGCCGAGGTGAATCAACATATGAGGTTCTACTTGATAATGGTCAAAGGCGTGAAAATGTACTACATCAGTATGTACTTTCTCGTCCCGATTATGAAGAAAGGCTTCAGCGCAAGCAAAATGAACCTCATCTTGGTAACAGATCTGCCGAGGAGATATACAATTATTTCAATGGCAGTGCAGTTCGAGCAAAATGTGGTCAGTTATCTGGAGAGAAGAGAGCTACAGATGCAGATATTCATGACACAGAACCACAGAAAAGGCAAGTAGCGGCGGCAATGTAAAGCTAAATATCTAGCTCCATCATACCATCTAGCAGTATTAGCTCTATGTGATACCCCGTTCTTAAGCATGATACGGCATTGATTCCACATACTCTAATATCCTTTCTTCTGGTAAGATACACTTCCCTGCATAGTAGTCATTAGCATCAAACATATATCCATCGGTACCTCCTAAAGCATGCGGTATCTCACTTAAATCCATAAACTGTGTCAGCATCTCTCGTCTTCCTTCCTCATCATTTGGTATGATATGAATCTTTGCTCGAACATCTTCCGTAACAAAAGGCAATACCATCTTCATTAACATCTGCGTCATCCCCGACAAGTTGGCTGCTAGTAGCACACCTAACCTATCTGGGAAATGATCTTGTAAGACTCCAAAGAGTTTCTTTACATTGGCAATACTTGGTGAGTTCTTGCTACCCATGCCCGAGCAATCCATTATCACATTAAACCGACCTATAGTGCCCTTGTTTCTAGCTAGCGAATCCGAGACTGCCATTTCAAGTGTATTGACCATTGTTCGTCCATATAACTCAGGTTCTTCACTTGGAGAGGCTAGACCAGGACGATACCATACCATTGAGTGTCCACCGTTGGCTAGTGTA